>JAEEGL010899383.1_pt1 | contig 14873 bp, 13 predicted proteins | sample 9134231 | NCBI WGS metagenome assembly JAEEGL01 (sample SAMN16246548, study PRJNA631951) | gut metagenome | biome: gut microbiome; feature: rumen; material: fiber-attached | host: Bos | place: Iran: Karaj | collected 2018-10
CGGTTGCCGCGCTTGATGCGGCTCTGGGTGGTGTAGCAGCCGGGCGCGAAGAAATTCATTTCCTCCGCCACCACCGGCAGGCTCTCCCGCACCGCCTCCGCCTCGCGGAAGTAGTCCCGCAGGCTGCCAAAGCGGATGGTGGGATAAATGGGCCAGGTCATCATATCCATGGCCCGCTCGACATCGCGCCGGGTAGGCCCGCCGCCGTGGTCGCCCACGCCGTAGAGCACCATGCCTGCCTTCAGTCCCGACGAGCGCTTCACCACTTCCATCAGGCCGGACGCAATCTGCGGCGTGATCGCCGCGTTATACCAGTTCGCTTCGCGCAGCACCATGATCTCCCGGCCGGAAGGCGCGCGGTAGCGATAGAGCAGTTCCTCCCGCGCGTTGCCGCGGCAGTGATACATGTATTTGACGCCGCCGAAGGCGTCGATTTCCGGAATGGTCTGCGCATGGCCGAAGGTGTCCGGCACAAAGTCCAGGTCGAAGTCCTTCACGCCCCAGATGGCGCGCAGGTAGCGCCGCGTGTACTCGATGTGCCGCAGCAGCGACTCGCCAGAGGGCATGTTCTTGTCCGGCTCCACCCAGTTGGTCGCGGCTACCTCCCAGCGTCCCTCGCCGATATACCGCTTCATGCGCTCCATCAGCTCGGGGTCGTACTGCTCCGCGATGCGGTACACCGACCCCTGGGACTGGGTGAAGGTGAAGTCCGGATATTCCTTCATGAGATTGAGCACGGTGCGGAAGGTGTCGACCGTGACGGCGGCGGTCTCGTGGAATCCCCACATCCAGTTCATGTCGATGTGGGCGTGGGAGACGCAGTACACCTTCAGGGACTTCGCGGCGGGGGAGAGATCGGCGAGCATGGCTTCCGCGGCTTCCCCGTCCGTTTTGCCGACGGTGTGGTTTTTGTCCAGCGCGGCGATCAGGAAATCGGCGGCTTCCTCGATCCGCGCGTCGTAGATATGCTCCCGCACGGAGGAGAGGCAGGCCATGTAGCAGAGCTCCGCGTAGAGGCGGTGGGCCCAGTAGTTGGTGGTACAGACGGTCCGGATCCTTTTCAGTTTCTCGATCAGAGTCATGGCGCGTCCTTTCTCGTTTTCGCCTTTTCGGCAGACTTTCCCGGCGGGAAACCGGGATTTCATGTCCATTATAAACAAAGGCCGGAGGCAAGTCAAGGCTTTTTTGTCAAAAAACTCTTGCTTCCGCCCGGCTTGTGTGCTACAATGGGATGGAAAAACCGCGGGAAAAACACCCGCCGCAGTTTGGGAGGATATTCATGAAGATCCTGTTTCAGGGCGACTCCATCACCGACGTGGGCCGCAATACGAACAACGGCAGTCTCAATTCCATCGGCCAGGGCTATCCCTGCCTCATCGCGTCCCGTCTCGGAGCGGACGAGCCCGAAACCTACGAATTCGTGAACCGGGGCATCAGCGGCAACCGGATCGTGGACGTCTACGCCCGCATCAAGGCCGACTGCTGGAACCTCGCGCCGGATCTGCTCTCGATCCTCATCGGCGTCAACGACGTCTGGCACGAGTTCGGCGGGAAGAACGGCGTCGACGCGAAGCGGTTCTACAATGTTTACAAGATGCTCGTGACCGACACGCTGGAAAAGCTCCCGGATATCCGCATGATCCTCATGGAGCCCTTTGTTCTCAAAGCCAGCGCGACGGAGGGGCTCTGGGACGAATTCCGCTCCGAGACCGAAAAGCGGGCAGAAGCCGTCCGCCGGATCGCCGAGGAGTGTTCCCAGACGTTTTTGCCCCTGCAGAAGATGTTCGACGAGGCGGCCCTCCGCGCTCCCGCGTCCTTCTGGCTGGGAGACGGCGTCCATCCGACGAACGCGGGACATCAGCTGATCGCGGACGCGTGGATCAGAACCTTCAGGGCGCTCTGAGATGCCGCGGTATTCGACGAAGCTGAAACTCCCGTTCCGGCTCGGGGGGGAGTACCCGGATTCGGTGGAAGTGCGCCGGTCGGACCGGAAAACCGTGTCGCTGGAACTGCGGCGGGACGGGGTCTTTTTCGTGCGCGCTCCGCGGAAGATGGAGGACGCCCGGATCTCAGCCTTTCTGAAAGACCGGGAAGCATGGCTCCGCTCCCACCTCAAAAAGCAGGAGGAGCAGAGGCAGAACGCCGCAGACGAAAACGGAACGCCCCCCGGAAAGCTGACCGGGGCGGAACTGCGCGTCCTAGCCGAACAGGCCCGGGACGATCTCATGACCCGCGCCGTCCGCTTCGCTCCGATGGTGGGGGTCTCCTTCGGCCGGGTGACGATCCGCTGTCAGAAGACCCGCTGGGGAAGCTGTTCTTCGGAGGGGAATCTGAATTTCAACTGTCTCTTGATGCTCGCTCCCCCCGAAGCCCGGGACTACGTCGTGATCCACGAGCTCTGCCACAGGCTCGAAATGAATCACTCTCCGCGGTTCTGGGCCGAGGTCGGGCGGGTCTGTCCCGATTACCGCGCGCAGAAACGCTGGTTCAAGGAGAACGGAGGCGCGATCCTGAACCGGGTGTTCGGGTAAAATCAAAAGAATCACCGGGGGATGAGGCCTTTCCGGTGATTTTTCTTTTTCAGCCCTTCGTTTTCGCCCTTTCCGCAAGAACTGCGACGCGGCAGGCGCGGGCGTAGGCTTCGGCGAGGTATTCTTCGGGGGAGAGGCGGACATATTTGTCGTTCTCATGGCGGTTCGGTTTCGGGAAGACGCCGAGTTCGAAGGTGAGGGGGCCGTCGAAGTCTTTCAGCCGCGCGGCGATCCCCTCCCAGTCCCCGATCCCGTCGAAGGGGAGCAGGTGCAGATCGTCGTGCCATGTGATCGAGCCGCCCCAGTCCCGGATCCCGAGGTTGTCGTTGATGTGGGTGCAGAGGAGCCGCCCGGGATACCGCCCCGGCATGTCGAGGGAATAGTTGTAGCACATCTCGTGCCCGGTGTCCCAGCAGAATCCGACGGCGTCCCGGTATTCCTCCGCCAGCCCCATGACGGCGTCGAGGTACTCCATCCCCTCGGTGTTCTCGAATCCGACCTTTACCCCCAGTTCCCGGGCGCGGATCATGATCTTCTCGAAATATCCGAGGCCTCTGTCGTTCGGCGCGTGGTCCTCGAATCCGATGAAGACGTGGGCCACCATGATCGGCACCCCGGCGGCGGCGCAGTCTTCGAGACAGCGGATCTGCTCCTCGAGGGCGGCGTCCGCTTCCTCCTCCGTTCCGTGCCAGAACTTCCGGGCGTTCCCGAAGGGCGCGTGGACGGACTGATAGAGCATCCCGGTCTCTTCGGCCGTGCGGCGGCAGTTCAGTAAATACTCCCGTCCGGCCCAGCCCGTGAAAAAGCCCTCGAATCCGGTTTTCCCGATCAGCCGGATCTCCTCGCCGGCATTCAGACGCGCCCCGCCGTATGCTCCGAGGAGCGCGAGGCACAGCTTCCGGTTTCTCATTTCGACCTCCCGATTGCGGATGGATTTCTGTCGCCCCCAGTATAGCAGATTCTCCCCCGGGATGCAACGGGAAACGGGAAAAATCGGAGAAAAAAGCGAATTCCCCAAAGGGCTTGAAACTCTCCCCGATTTGTGCTATACTGCATCCAGATACCGGTCCGGCAGTTCTGTCATTTTCCCGGACCGGGCGGAACGATCCGCACAAAGGAGGACCAATCCGATGAACCGACTGCTTCGCGGGGTGCTGACCGCCGCGCTCACCGTGCCCCTGATGCTCTCGTCTCCCGTCGTTTCGGCCGCGGAGAAGAGCCTTTCCACCGACAAAACGGTCTACGCGGAGGGCGAGGAGATCTTCGTCACGGCGTGGGGCGAGGGAAAGGACTGGGTCGGCATTTACGCAAAGGGCGAAGTCCCCGGCAACCCCGCCTCGATCTACTGGTACTATGTCGCCGAGGACGCGGAGCCGGGTGAAGCCGTCAGCATCAACAAGACCCGGAGCAACAACCGGGCGGAGTACGCTTCCCTGCCCGGCGGCCGGTACACCGTCTTCCTTCTGCTCAACGACGGGTATGAGATCGCGGATTCCGTGGACATTGTCGTCCTGCCCGCCGAAAAAGACCGGATCAGAACTGCCGCCATGACCTTCTACGAGGGGGACGCTCCCCGGGTGACGGCATTCGGCGCGGGCGGCGAACAGGTCTGCCTCTGCCGGAAGGACGAGGATCCGAAGACCGCCTCCCCCCTCGCGTCATACCTGCTGACGGAGGAGAACAGCGGGAAGGAAACCGCTCTGAAACCGGACTCCAGCACGCTCACCCCCGGGGAGTACACGGTCTGGCTCTTCCCGGCGGAGGGTCCTCTCTCCCCGGACGGCCCCATCGCGTCGGCCTCCTTCACCGTGGCGGCATCGGAAAAGCCCGACGCGCCGAAAGATCTGAACTATCGGGCGGACGGGCTGTCCGACGGGATCGCCTCGGGGACCGTCACCCTCACCCTCGCGGAAACGGGCGGAAGGGCGGAAGACGTGCTCCTCTTCTGGGGGAAGGACGGCAAACCCCTCGAAGGATACGCCAGGCTGGCGAAGGTCCACGCGGCAGAGGGTCCCATGGAGATCGTCCTGCCGGAAAACCTGTTTTTGCCCGAGGGAGCGGATGAGATCCTCGCCCGGGCGGAAAACCGGTTCGGGGCGTCCCCCTTCGTCTCTTTCGCGCTGCCCGTGGAGGCGGAGCCCTTTGAGACCGGAGAGGTCCTTCTGCGGTTTCAGGTGACGAGCGACTGGCACATCACCGAGAATCCGAATCACGACCACAACCGTCACCTCGGCATGATGCGCGACGATATCGCCCCTGTCGGCCCCGACAGCGCGGCCGTCATCGCGGTGGGCGACATCGCGGACCACGGCGGGGAGAAGGAATACGAACAGGTCTCGAAGATCATCGAAAAACACGGCGCCCCCCCGGTCCACTATGTCATCGGCAACCACGACGTGTCGATGGGCAAGGGCTACAAAAAGCAGATCGAGATCTTCAACTCCTTCGCGGGGAACGACAGCGCGTACTACGATCTCTGGATCGGCGGATACCATTTCATTTTCCTGGCGTTCGAGAGCGAAGGCGCGCCCCTTCCCATCCCGAAGAAGGAGCTGGACTGGCTCGAGGAAAAGCTCGGCGAGGACGCGTCCCCGGAGAAGCCGATCTTCGTCTTCTGCCACGAATCCATCGTCTCCACCGTGGCGGGAAGCACCCCGGAGGAAGGCTGGTGGGGGATCTCCAACGGCGACCGGGTCTCGGCGATCTTCTCGGCATATCCCCAGACGGTGTTCTTCAACGGGCACAGCCACTGGGAACTCGCCTCCCAGAACGAGATGTTCGCGGGGGACGGCAGCCGGCGGTTCGCGGCCTTCAACACCTCGGCGGTGGGGTATCTCTGGACCGGGTACAACGTGGTCCCGGGCGAATACCTCTACGGCTCGGAAGGGCTGTTCGCCGAGATCTCGGAAAACGCGCTGACGCTCCGCGGCCGGGATTTCGTGAACGGCGAATGGATCCCCTCCGCGTTCTACCGGGTCCCCGGCGAATGGGAAACTCTTCCCCTCTCCGCCCCGGAGGACGAAAAAGCCGAAACGCGGGCGGCGGAACCCGATCCCGCAGAGGTCCCGGAGGAGGCGGTGTCCGGATCCGAGCCCGCAGAACAAGCGGAGGGGACGGGCGGATGCGCTTCCCGGATCGGATCGGGCGTTTCCTTCGTCCTCCCGGCCATCGGCGCAGGCGCGGTCCTGTCCCGCCGGAAGAAAAAGCACGGTTCCCCGGGGAGCGCGGCGTTTCCCGGATAAAACAAATATCAATCAAAGGAAAGGACGGTCTCTCTCATGAAAAAGCACAGCCTCAGAATCTGCGTGCTGCTGTTCGCGGCGGTCCTCACGGCTCTCTGCCTGACGGTCGCGGCGTCGGCGGCGGAAAAATCCCTCTCCCTTCCGAAGACGGTTTACGGCCAGAACGAGGATATCCTCGTGACGGCGGTGGGCGAGGGCACCGACTGGGTCGGCATCTACGCGAAGGGCGAAACCCCCGGCAATCCCGCCTCGATCTACTGGTACTATGTCGCGCAGGACGCGGAGCCGGGCGAACCGGTGGATATCCGCGCACAGCGCAGCAACAGCCGGGCGGAATACGACATGCTTCCCCCCGGCGAGTACACCGTCTGGCTTCTGCTCAACGACGGGTACGAGCCCTTCGACTCCATCGACATCACGATCCTGCCCACCCTCGAACTGGACAAGTACTCCTACAAGGAGGGCGACGACATCCTCGTGACCGCCAACGGCGAGGGCAAGGACTGGGTCGGCCTCTACCTGAAGGACGAGGTCCCGGGGGGAGGCGTTTCCTCGATCTACTGGTACTATGTGGCGGAGGAAGGCCACACGCCGCTGGAACCGGTCAGCATCAAGAGCGGGACCTTCAACGCGGACCGGGCGGATTACGCGGATCTCCCGGCGGGCGAATACACGATGTTCCTCCTCTCGAACGACGGGTATGACGTGATCGACTCCATCGACTTCAAGATCAACCCCGGCAAGAAGGAAGAACCCGCTCCCGCCCCGGAGGAACCGGCTCCCGAACCGGCCGCGGAACCGGCAGCGGAACCCGCCCCGGAAGAAACGCCCGCGGACGCCGCCCCTGCGGATCAGAGCGCTCCCGCCGCGGACAAACCGGAACCGGAAAAATCCGGCGGATGCGGCTCCTTCGTCGGCGGTGGGCTCTTCGTGCTGACGGCGGTCCTCGGATGCGCGTGGATCGGCAGGCGGAAAGACTGAGCTCCGGCAGATCCGACAGGAAAAGACATATCTGAAAACAAAATCAGCCTCGACGATAAATCGGGGCTGGTTTTTTTGCCGGGGAGTGGATCCCGTCCGGCGCTTCATACTATTCTAGCTCAAAAAGCTGACTATATGGGTTTTGATCGCTCCCCGTAGAGTGCGAATGATCTCTTTGCTCAACTTGTTGAGCGGATGAGCATCGCGTGCGATAACTCTGATAAGGTTGGATAGCTATATTGGTGTGTCAAGGTTTTGACGATACGTTATTGGTATGACCTGTTCCATTCCCATTCAGAAGTTCTTGCCAGGCTTCTTTCAAGAAGCCGCGTTTCCTTTTCTAATGTGAGATTAGTATCGGTCAGTCTTCGAGCTCGCGGAACTGCTTCAACAGTTCGATGATCGGCAGGTGCTGGGGGCAGGCTTCCTCGCACTGGCCGCATTCGACGCAGTCGCTTGCCTTTCCCTTGTCCTGGGTCACGATGTTGTATTCCCGGACCGTCCGGAAGCGGGGACTGCCCTTTTTCCGGTTCGCCACGCCGAAGATCTCGGGGATCGGGATCTCCATGGGGCACCCTTCCGTGCAGTAATGGCAGGCGGTGCAGGGGATGGATTTGTCCCCCTCCAGAGCCGTCTGCGCCTCCCGGATCACGCCGAGTTCCTCCTCCGTCATGGGATGGAAGTCCTTCATCGTCCGGAGGTTGTCCTCCATCTGCGCAAGACTGCTCATGCCCGAGAGGACCGTCACGATGTTGTCCAGCCCCGCGCAGAACCGGATCGCCCAGCCCGCGTAGGACAGATCCCTCCCCGTCCGGTCGAACACGGCCTTCACCGGGTCGATGGGGTTCGCGAGGATCCCGCCCTTCACCGGCTCCATCACCGTGACGGGGATCCCCCGCTCCCGGCAGATCTCCCAATTTCGCCGCGCCGCCACCCCGGGATTCTCCCAGTCCGCCCAGTTCAGCTGAAGCTGAACGAATTCCGTGTCGGGATGGGTGTCGAGAAGGGTTTCGAGCAGGTCGGGATCTGCGTGGAAGGAAAAGCCCCAGTGCCGGATCTTGCCCTTCTCCTTCAGTTCCTTCACGAAATCCCAGATATGATACTCGTCGTATTTGCGGTACGTCCCCCGCTGGATGGCGTGGAGCAGATAGAAGTCGAAATACTCCGCCCCCGTCCGCTCGAGGCTCGTCTCAAACTGCTTTTTCGCGCTCTCCTCGTCGTGGCACTGCATCGCGGCGTGGAGCTTCGTGGCGATCGTATACCGGTCCCGGGGGATCCGTTCGGTCAGGGCTTTGCGCACGGCGATCTCCGATCCGCCGTTGTCGTAGACATAGGCCGTGTCGAAGTAGGTCCCTCCCGCCGCGAGGAAGGCGTCCGTCATGCGCACGGTCTCTTCGATATCAATGCTCCCGTCCGGGTTCTTCGGCAGACGCATGAGCCCGAATCCCAGCTTGAAAAACTCTTTTCCCAGATAATCCGACATGGCATTCCCTCCGATTTTCGCTGCGGAACGGACCGTATCAGCGCAGAATGTGCTTCCGGCTGACAGCAGGTCTTTTCTTCATTATACCGGTTCGGAGGGAGCGTGTCAAGCGTTTTTTTACGGGAATCGGGCCTGCGGCTTTTTATCTGGTCTGTTTCCGGGCGAGCGCGTTCAGGCGGTCCCGCTCCCTGATCGCCGCGTCGTACTCCGTGCCCTCCGTGATGCCCCATTCGTTTTCGAGAAGGTCCACGATCCTGCCGCAGGTCTCGGCGGCTTTTCCGTAGTCCCCGGCGATCTCGCAGATCTGGGAGATCCCCATGAGCGCGTCCTGGAACCGCGGGCGTCTCGTGTCGATCTCGAAATCCCGCTCGTACAGGGCGACAGCCTTTTCGTATTCGCATTTCCTCGCGTAATACTGGGCCGCCTCGAAGAGATAGACCTCGTCGTCCGGGTATTCTCTGCCGAGGTCCTCGACGATGCCGTCCGCCGTCTTTTCGTCATAACGGGCGAGGGCGATGTGGGCCCGGTAGATCCCGGTCATGACGGGGTTGGCGTCGGGCAGGGCGGCCAGCTTTCCGAGGGCTTCCTCCGTTTCGTCCGCTCTGCGGTCGGCCAGCAGATTGTCGATGAGGTAAAGCCAGGGGAGGCGGAGGTCCGGATGCTCCTCCGTGATCCCGCGGTAGAAGTCGATCGCCCGGCCGTGGTTCGAGAAATTCCAGTCCCACGCGGCGTGCCCTTCCGCCATGATGAGCATCCACTGGCAGTCCTTGGTCCCCGGATCCATGCGGATCGCCTCCTTCGCGTACCGGCGGACCTTTTCGGCGGCGGCGTTCATCCGGTGCCACCAGAGATAGGCGGTGAGCCCGGTGGCGCGCTTTTTCGTCGCTTCGTCCGCGAGGGCTGAGGCGAGATAGTCCTCGTATTCGCGAAAGACGTCCTGGGGCAGTTCGCTTTCGAGATCGAGCCGGTTTTCGATGCGGTTCAGCCTCTGCTCGGCGGTGAGGTCGAAGAGATCGTCGATGCTGACCCCGAAGATCTCGGCAATTGTCGGCAGAGCCGCGATATCGGGCATCGCCGCGGAGTTCTCCCATTTCGAGACCGCCTGAGCTCCGATCCCGATCCTGTCTGCCAGCTGTTCCTGGGTCAGCCCCGCTTTCAGTCTGAGGCTCCTGATTTTCTTTCCGAATTCCATGTTGTTCCCTCCTGCGGGTCGTTTTTGTTTCCGGATTCATTATACACGATCCGGGGTCCGAGATCAATAACGCCGTCGGAAAACCGGGTTGCCTGCCGGTGGAGTCGGAAGATTCTTTTCCTCCCTCCGCCTTGACAGCGCGGGTGAGGGAGGGTATAATACAGTCAGAACGCGGGGGTGGGACAGGCGCCGCGGCATCGTTTCAAAGGAGGCGGAACATGGAGAAAACCTATCTGGCGATCGACCTCAAATCCTTCTACGCCTCCGTGGAATGCGTGGAACGGGGACTCGACCCGCTGAAAACCAATCTCGTCGTGGCGGACGCGAGCCGGACGGACAAGACGATCTGCCTCGCCGTCTCCCCCGCCCTGAAATCCTGCGGGATCCCCGGACGCGCGCGGCTCTTCGAGGTGAATGAGAAGATGCGGGCCGTCAACGCAGAACGGAGGCGGGCGAAAGGATTCCGGCCCTTCCGGGGAAAATCGGTTTTCGCGGACGAGCTGGAAGACTGCTCCCTCGAAGCGGATTTCATCACGGCGACGCCGCAGATGAAGCACTACATGGACGTCAGCGCGAAGATCTATTCGATCTATCTCCGCTCCGTCGCCCCGGAGGACATTCACGTCTATTCGATAGACGAGGTGTTCATCGACGCGACGACCTATCTGGATTTTTACCGCCTCGACGCCCGGGGATTCGCCCGGAAGCTGGTGGGGGAAGTCCTCCGCGAGACCGGGATCACCGCGACCTGCGGCATCGGGACGAATCTGTACCTCGCAAAGATCGCGATGGACATCATGGCGAAGAAAATGCCCGCCGACCGGGACGGGGTGCGGATCGCCCGGCTCGACGAACTGACCTATCGCCGGGAACTCTGGGATCACCGCCCTCTCACCGATTTCTGGCGGGTCGGCGGCGGGATCTCGCGGAAACTAGAATCGAACGGACTTTACACGATGGGGGATGTGGCGCGGCTTTCGCTTACCAATGAGGACAAGCTCTACAAGCTCTTCGGCGTGAACGCGGAACTGCTGATCGACCACGCGTGGGGCTGGGAGCCCTGCACCATCGCCGCCATCAAGGCATTCCGGCCGGAATCCAGTTCCCTCAGTTCCGGGCAGGTCCTCCCCGAGCCCTATCCGTTTGAAAAGGGGAGGCTGATCGCTCTCGAGATGACGGACATGATGGTCTTCGATATGGTGGACAGGGGACTCGCCGCCGATCAGATGGTCCTGACCGTATGCTACGAGGGCGGGGACAGGAGCTATGCCGGAGCCACGGAGACCGACTGGTACGGCCGCACCGTTCCGAAATCGGCCCGGGGATCGGTCAATCTCGGCGGATGGACCTCCTCTTCCCGGAAGATCCTCGAGGCGATGGGCGCGCTCTACGACCGGATCACGGATCCGAAGCTCCCGGTCCGCAGGATGTATATCGGGGCGAATCACGTGATCCCGGAAAGCGAGATCCCTCCTGACACGGGCGGAGAGCAGATCGACATGTTCACCGATGCCGCAGAGATCGAAAAGCAGCGGGAAGAAGACGCCCGGGCGGAGGCAGAGGAAAAGCGGCTGCAGAAGACCGTTCTGGAGATCAGAAAGAAATTCGGCAGGAACGCGGTCCTGAAAGGGATGAATTTCGAAGAGGGATCGACGGCCAAAGACCGGAACAATCAGGTCGGCGGGCACAAGGCGTAGACGGATCGTAATTTCGTTATCTCACGGAGGATTCTATGGAAATATGGGACGCGTATAATGCGGGATTTGAAATCATAGAAGGCGTGACACTCATCCGAGGTCAGGAAAGCACGATTCCTCCCGGCGTGTATCATCTGGTCTGCGACGTCCTCGTAAGACATACGGACGGAACCTATCTTCTCATGCAGCGTGATCCGCGAAAATCTTATCCCAATATGTGGGAAGCCACGGCCGGAGGTTCAGCGCTCAAGGGCGAAACGCCGGTTGCATGTGCGATCCGAGAATTACGAGAGGAAACAGGAATCACCGCTTCTGAATTGGTCGAGCTGGCCCGTTCGGTCAAAGACTCCACTCACTGTGTTTACGTCGAATTTCTATGCACGACAGACTGCGACAAAAAGAGCGTCGTTCTTCAGGAAGGAGAGACCGTAGATTACAAGTGGGTCACGGGTGAGGAAATAAAGAAAATGACAGATACGGAACTGGTAAGCGAAAGGATGCGAGCATTTATTGTTTAACAGCCCAAGAATGACAAGGAAAGGCCTGAGACGAGGGGAAAAAGATCAATTCCAAATTGTAAGGGGAGGAACGCAATGGGCGGCGGGCACCGATACGACGACATCATCCATCTTCCGCACCACCAATCCGCAAAACACCCCCGCATGAGTATGGAGGAGCGGGCGGCGCAGTTTTCCCCCTTCGCGGCTCTCACGGGCTACGGCGCGGTGATCGAGGAGACCGGGCGGCTGACGGAGGAGCGGATCGAGCCGACGGAGGAACAGAAGGACGAGATCGACCGCAGGCTGACGGAGCTTCTCGAAACCGGAAGATCCGCCGTCTTCACCTATTTCGAACCGGACGGGCGGAAGGCGGGCGGAAAATACGTCAAAGCGGCGGGAACCCTGACCCGCGCCGATCCCATCGAAGGGGTCCTCGTCCTTGGCGACGGGCGGAAAATCCCCCTCCGGGAACTTTTGCGGGTCGAGGATGCGGAAGAGGGGCCATGAGCGGGATTTCACGGCTTCGCAAAACAACGGCGGACGGTCCTTTCGGGGAATCCGTCCGCTTTTGCTTTTTCTTCCGTTTTTTCCGGGGATCAGGCTTTGTGTTCCTCCCCGCCCTGTTCCTTCTTCAAGGCTTCGCTCAGGCCGCAGGGGATCCCTCTCGGGCCGCGGACTGCGTTCACGCCGTATTCCTGCCGCAGAACGGAGAAGGGGAAGCGGTCCGGGGAGAAGCGTCTGAAAAGCCGGATCTTCATGAGCGCCCGGATCGTCAGGTTTTCGTCCGCGTAGTGATAGGGGATATCCGTCTCCGTCACCCTGCATCCGAACAGGACGGCGGAAACCGGAGCCCCGACGTAGATCCACACCGTATCGCCGACCCGGATCCCGGCCCCCTGCTTCCAGTCGATCTCCTCCGCCTCCTCGAAGGCGCGGATGATGTCGTAGTATTTCGGATTGGCTGGGATGATCCATTCCTTCGGGGGCCGGAGCGTCCGCTTTTTCGCGGGGGAGGCGGTCACGGCATAACTCTCGTCGATCAGGCCGCAGATCTGCTCAAAAGGCACGGTCCCGTCGAGCAGCACCGTCACCCAGTTCCCCCGGGCGATGTGATACCCTCTGAAATACCCGGGCTTGCGGATCAGAGCGCCGGCGAAAAAGGGATCGCTCAGCTTGACGTTCAAGACGTCCGCCCTTTCCCGGGAGGCCTCCCCCAGCCTGTCCAGAGTGATGTTCATCACGACGCAGAACCATTTCCGGTTGTCCCCGTGCCGGAACACCGCGTAATCCGGGAACCGCTCCCAGGGATATTCGGGCTCCGCTCCGTAAGTCTCGCGCAGATACGCGAAAACCGGCCCGCGCAGGGATTCTCCCATTTCCGTACCTCCCTTCCGATCCGTCCGTCAGAACGGTTTCAGATCCATCCCCTCCGAGCAGGCGGCAAAGAATTCCGCCAGGAGGTCGATGCAGTTCTGAATGTCGTCGAGGGAGCCCACCTCGTCGGGGTTGTGCATATAGCGCAGGGGGATCGACACGAGGGCGAAGGGAACGCCGATCCCGGTCAGGTGCATCGTGTCGCCGTCCGTTCCCGTGTGTCCGTTCGCCGCTTCGGTCTGGACCTCCATGCCGAGCTTTTTCGCGCAGTCCCGCAGGATGAGGTTGAGCTTTTTGTGGACCGAGGGATTGTTGCAGAGCACCGGGCCTTTGCCGACGGCGATATCCCCGGTCAGGGCTTCGCTGATGCCGCAGTTGTCCGAGGTATAGGTCACGTCCACGGCGACGGCGACGTTCGGCTTCACCCGGGACGCCGTAAAGAACGCGCCGTTTCCGGTGGTCTCCTCCCCGGTGGTGGCCGCCGCGTAGCATCCGACGGACGCGCCTTTCTTCTTCGCCTCGCCGAGAGCTTCCATGACGATGAACGCGCCGATCCGGTCGTCGAGAGCCCTGCCGGTGATGCGGTTGTTCAAAAGCTCCCGCACGTCCGTGTCGAAGGTCACGGTGTCGCCGAGATCCACGTATTGAAGGGCGTCTTCCTTATCCTTCGCCCCGATGTCGATCCGCAGATCGGAGGCCTTGAGATCCCCGTTTTTCGCCGTGTCCCGGGAATTGGCCACCGCGCCGTAGATCACGCCGTTTTTCGTGTGGATCCGCACCTTGTGCCCGGGATAGGTCGTCGTATAGATCCCGCCGATGTTCGTCACCGCGAGGGTCCCGTCGCCCCCGACCGAGGTGACCATGAGCCCGATCTCGTCCGCGTGTCCCGCGAGAAGGACCTTAAAATCCGCCTCCGGGTTGAGGGCGGCCGTCACGTTGCCGAGCTCGTCCACCGTCACGAGGTCCGCCCTGTCCTGCATATAGTCGTAGATCTTCTTCTCGATCTGGGCTTCGTTCCCGGAAACGGATCCGGTCGACAGCAGATCAAATAAAAACTCTTTGTTCATTCTTCCTCCTGATTTTCGGGCGGGCAGTCCACCCAGTTTCCATCAATCAGCGTTTCGAATTTACCCCACTCCGGCTTTCCCTCCCCGCGGCCTTTCACCCGGAGCGGGACGAAGGCGTCGTGCTGGCAGTCCGGGAGCGGGTCCTCCATGTCGATCCAGCCTTTTTCGCCGACAAGGCCGTTCCAGTCGTCGAAAAGATCTTCGAGGGAATCGTAGAGCCGGTCGGAGGAAGACAGCAGCGCGTCCGGCCGGTCGTATTCGAAGAGGTAAACGCCCTCTTGTGCCGTATAGAGCATGATTTTGTATACGAACCCGCCCTCTTCGCGCCCGAGGGGTTCTTTCAGAAAAGCGTATTTTCTCACGATGGTGCGTCCTCCTTTCCGGCGAATCGTCTTCCGGGTTTTCGTCAGTCTCCGGCCTCCCCGAGATAGTCCTTGACAAAGGCGTCGACGTCCCGGAACTTTCGGAGCTTCACGCCCGCCCTTTCGCATTCCGCCCCGTATCGGAAGAGCAGTTCGTCGAATCCGGCTTCCGTCTTCCGAAGGTCCTCCGGGTCGTAGGCGGCCATGACGTCGTACTCCCCGATCTCATATTCCGCGCCGATCTCGTCGAGGAGCATGGAGCGGAAGCTGACGAGGCTCGAAAAGGCCAGGTGGCGGTCGCCCGTTTCGGCGGCGAGGTGCATTTTCCCCCGCCAGTTCGAGAACATTTCCTCGTAAGTCCCTTCGAGATCACCCGGACCGGGCGTCTTCTTCGGCGGTGCGAGGGAGATCCGGACCTCTTCGAAGACGGCTTCGACCTCCCGC
>JAEEGL013599505.1_pt1 | contig 14873 bp, 13 predicted proteins | sample 9134231 | NCBI WGS metagenome assembly JAEEGL01 (sample SAMN16246548, study PRJNA631951) | gut metagenome | biome: gut microbiome; feature: rumen; material: fiber-attached | host: Bos | place: Iran: Karaj | collected 2018-10
ATTTTATCGGAGCGCTGGATCTCTATACAGTAGGCTCTGAGCATCGTATGATCGGTAATACTGTTTATCGCTGCACCGATTCCTGCGGAGGAGGCACTTTGATCGGATTTGAAAACCACAGTGGAAAAACATGGCTGGGACCGGCTGTAGAGCCGCTGGCACATGTTCTTGTCGGTTATGGAAACAACGGAGAGGATCACACAGAAGGAATACACTATCACAATGTTTTTGGTACATACAGTCATGGTCCTCTTCTACCGAAGAATCCGCAGTTTTGCGATTTGCTGTTAAAAACAGCGCTGCAAAAGAAAGATGGTTTTACAGAATTGTTACCCCTGGATGATGATGCAGAACTTACCGCCCATCATGAGATGTTGCTGCGTCTTACGGGACGTCGTTCATAAATGGAAAAAAAGATTGATCTGCATGTTCACACAACAGCCTCTGATGGAACTTTTACACCGGCGGAGGTTATTCGACTTGCTTCTGAGACTCGCCTTGCAGCTGTCGCCATAACGGATCATGACACTGTTTCCGGCTATCAGGAAGCTGCGGCTCTCGGACAGTATTACGGGATTGAAGTGGTTCCCGGAATTGAGATCAGCACTCGTTTTCACGGAGCTGTACATATTCTCGGATATTTTATTGACCTTGAATGTGCAGAATTGAAAGAAGAACTGTCAAAGATTGTTTCAGAGAGGGATCGCCGTAATCAGGAAATATGCAGAATGATGCAGGAAGATGGCCTTCCTGTTCATTACGAAGAGATGAAAAGTCGCTTCGGTGAAGTGATTGGCCGGCCTCATTTTGCCAAGATACTGGTCGAACTGGGATATGCTGAAAGTGAACAGGAAAGCTTTAGAAAATACATGGAAAAAGGGCAGCGTTATTTTCAGAGGCGAACTCTTTTATCGATTGAACGATCCATTGATATTATTTGTATTTCCGGAGGAATACCGGTACTGGCTCATCCCTTCCAGTATATGTTGGGAGACGCGGGATTGCGAGAACTAATTGTTTACTGTAAAGATCTCGGTTTACTTGGTATGGAGTGTTTTTATTCCGGCTATTCCATCGAACAGAGCGATTACCTGAAACGACTTGCTGCGGAATATGGTTTGCTTGTTACTGGCGGAAGTGATTTCCATGGCAGTGTCAAACCGCATATCAAACTTGGAACAGGAACCGGATCGCTGCAAGTTCCTTATACACTTCTGGATAGGCTGAGAGAAAATGCCGCCCAAAATTGAATCAGTTCGAACACAATAAAGATAAGAAAAGAACTGGCAAGGAGGAAAACCAGGATGATAAATTTACAAAAACATACCATATACTTGGGTACCGGTGATGTCGGAGTCCAGATTCTTCAGGGAGGATCTGTTGAGAAACCCGTACCCGTAATCTCCTTCTATAATTTATCGGCTGAAGAACAGCGAATCCTGATGGGTTTTTCCTCGAAAGAAAGTATAGACGGCTTGATCGCTGCACTTCAGAACATCAGAAGTGTCTATTATCCTCCTCAAAAAAAGTCGAAGAAACTGGAAGACACACAGCAATTTACGATAAAATGATAGAAAAACGCTGCCGGATCATCATTTCATGATTCAGCAGCGTATGGCGGAGGGTAAGGGATTCGAACCCCTGTGGACATCACTGCCCTAACGGTTTTCAAGACCGCCCCGTTGTGACCGCTTCGGTAACCCTCCAGACAGCATGCGGATTATATCAGATTTTCAATCATTTAGCAAGTAAATTCTGTTCCGAATCAACAGGATTCTGCACCTGATCATGATATTGATTAGTGGCAGAATCCTGTTTTCTTCTGGGTTTTTCGTTTCGTGGAATTCATAACTTAGTCAGCGCCGCCAGGTTCTTGGTAAAGTCAACACCAGGATTGGATAAATCTCAAGTCGCCCAAGCAGCATAACCAATGTCAGAATCATTTTGCTTCTCGCACTGAAAAAAGCGAAGCCGCCTGCCGGTCCGATGGATGCTGTCATTCCTGGTCCAACGTTGGAAAGACAGGAAAGTGAGGCAGTGAAACAGGTTGGAATATCCGTACCATCCAGCGAAAGAAGGAGAGAACTTATCAGAAGAAGTAGAAAATAAAGAGAAACAAAAGTATAGGAAGCACGGATGGTATTCTCCTCTACTCTTTGCCCTTCCATCTCTACCCGAATGACATTTCTGGGCCTGCTGATTCGCTTTAATTCTGCAATCAGCGACTTTATGACAATAATAAGCCGCGATATTTTGATTCCGCCGCCGGTACTGCCGGCACAGCTGCCGCAAAACATGAGCAGTATCAGAATCCATTTGCAGATTTCCGGCCATTTTGTAAAGTCAACCGTTCCGAATCCAGTTGTACTGATAATCGTGGCGACGTTAAAGAACGCATCATGAACCGCTTCTCCTGCCGGTAAATGATTTGCAGTAATCAATCCTACACTGATCCCGAGGGTCGAAAGCAGGATCACCATCAAATAGGTATGCAGTTCCTCGTTCTGTAACACTTTACGAGCTGAGCCCATCAGAATCAGATAGTAAAGGTTGAAGTTCACACCAAAGAGAATCATAAATACAGCGAGTTCCGTTTCAATATGAGGATTATGAAATCCGGAAATACTGTTGGACATGCTCGAAAACCCGCCTGTTCCAGCTGTGGAGAATGCATGAAGCAGTGCATCGTACAGATTCATTCCGGAGAAAAACAGAACCATAGTCTCAATCAGCGTCAGGGAAATATAGATCAAATAGAGAATTCTGGCGGTTCGGCGAATACGCGGAACCAGCTTTCCAACCGTGGGCCCCGGAACTTCCGCTCTCATAATGTGCATGGAGTGTTCGCCGCTCATTGGAAGAACTGCGATCAGGAAAACCAGAACCCCCATTCCTCCGATCCAGTGTTGGAACACTCTCCAGAACATTACCCCTCTCGGCATAGCATCGAAGTCCGTCAAAACCGTAGCCCCGGTTGTAGTAAGTCCTGAAGCAGTCTCAAATACGGCATCGATATAACTGGGCAAGCTGTTGGATAATACAAAAGGCAAGGCTCCGAGAAGAGAAATGAAAATCCATCCGAGACCGACGATAACAAAACCGTCACGGGCAACAAGGTTTTTGTTATCAGGTTTTGAAAGCAGAAGAAGCATTACTGCCGGAATAAGAGTCATTACAATTGCCTTCAGGAACACAGATGGTGATTCCCCATAGCACAGTCCGGCTATCAGTGGCAGCAGCATCAGGCCCGCATAAATTGTCAGGATCATGCCGAAAACACGGCCTATCATTCTATAGTTCATCTTTTTTCCAAAATATCATCCAGGTCCTGGAGTTTTCCGGCAGCTGTGACAACAATTGCATGGTCGCCTGGCTGGATCTGCGTATTGCCATCCGGGAGAATGCTCTTATTACCGCGTATCAGTGCGCTGATCAAAATGTTCTCTTTCAGATGCAGTTCTTTCAGGGGAACGTGAATGCATGCAGAATTTTCCCGAACAATAAATTCCAGTACCTCCACTTTTCCGTCTACCAGACGATACAGCGTTTCCATACTGCTTCCGGCGGAGTTGCTGAGTGCACGCACAAAACGTGCCAGTTGCTGTGCAACAATTTCTTTCGGTGAAACAATGCTTTCCAATCCGGAATTATTCAGGATTTCAGCAAAATGCTCGCGATTCACCTTGGTAATGATTTTTCCGACATTGCAGGAACTTGCATAGAGTGAAGTAATAATATTGTCTCCGTCATCACCGGTTAGTGCAACAAAACCGTCTGTTGTCATAATTCCGTCCTCAAGGAGAACGTCTTTGTGTGTCGCGTCTCCACACACGATGTGTGCCTCCGGAATCTGGTCGCACAGTTCATTACATTTATTTCTTTCCTTCTCGATGACGGTAACATCTATTCCATTGTCTTCCAGAATTTTTGTCAGATAAACGGCTGTTCTTCCTCCGCCCATGATCATCACACGCCTCACCGGCTTTTTATAAACGCCGATTGAGACGAAGAACTTTCTTAATTCCTGGGATGATCCTGTAATGCTCAGCTTATCTCCAGCTTTCAAAACAGTGCCGCCACTCGGGATCAAGGCACTTCCATTCCGCTCTACCAATGCGACCAGAACCTTTGCGCCGAAGCGCTGACTCAGCTCATAGAGCTTGATTCCATCCAGCATCCCGCCTTTTGGAATCTTATGCTCCACAATTTCGACACTGCCCTTTGAAAAGGAATCCACCCTGGAAGCCCCTGGAAAGCGCAGGATACGGGAAATCTCCTTTGCACATTCATATTCCGGATTTACAATCTGAGACAGCCCCAGTGCTTCGCGCAGAAACTTGGTCTGATGCAGATATTGCGGATCGCGAATTCTTGCAATCACATGTTTGGCTCCCATGTGATGTGCGGCAATACCGCATACCATATTCACTTCGTCTTTTTCAGTAGCCGTCAGAAGCAGATCGGCACTATCGACACCGGCTTCCCGCAATGTTTCCGGATCTGCTGCATTTCCTTCCACACAGATGACATCCAGGTCATTCGACACTGAAAAAACAGTCTCCGGATCATTATCGATGATAGTGACGTCGTGTCCCTCTTCTGACAATACCGCTGCAACTGTTCTGCCTACTTTCCCGGTGCCTGCTATGATTATCTTCATTTCAAATACTCTCCGATCTCAAATGTCCGAAAATGCTCCGTTTTCTTTAGATACAAAGGATGGTGCGGATGGCCCGCTTTGGATCGCTCCCCTGCACAGACCCATTCTGAATGAAACTGGGCTGCAAGATCGGCCATCTCACGAATACAGTCTATTAGCCAGCTTCTTTTTTCTATAATTGCGCCCCAAGCTGCCCAGATCACCGGAACTTCCTCCTTGGAAGAAGACATCATCAGCAATTTTTGAAATGCCTGCATATTCTCGGAATGCAGTTTCTCATTTCGTACGGTATCCATATCATCCGGTTTTGTGGCTCTCTGCGCATAGACATTGAACATCAGCCAGCTGTCATATCCATTCCCTTCTGCTATTCTTGCAACCGATTTCAGTGTTGGGTCAAGATGATCAGGTTCGGCGGTCGACGGGTTGATCCCGACACAGATTACCGGGTGTTTTCCCCTCGTTCCGAGAACATAACGATATTCGGTATAGAAATCCGGTACATAGATCCAGTGTGTTCTGTCATAGGATTCTGACGTACTCAGAATAGATGCTTCTTCAAAACTTAAAATATCAAGGGTTTGTGTTTCCCCCTGTGGAATGTGCATTTTCTCCATTTCCCTTTCGAGTGAATCGGAACTGATCAGATGAGATTTGAAAACAAATGAATCAGGATCGGCATTGTTATAATCGAACAAATCGTGCTGTGCTGCACCCCCTCTGAGCTGAACACCCCGTCACCACCGTACTGAATGGCAAGAATTGAGACAATGACGGCGCTCGGCGCAGCTGCAGTGATGACGCAGGTCATCAGAAGAACGGCGTCATTTGTGAGATATCTGCAGATCAGCCAGGTGAGAGAGGGAATGAATATCAGCCGAACAGCACTCAAAAGAGCAAATTTCTTGTTTTTAAATGCGTCCAGAAGACTGACGCTTCCAAGGGATGTTCCGATTACAATCATAGACATTGGCATTGTCGCGCCGGAGAGAGAAGAAAACACGCCTTTTAATGCATTCGGAACTGGTATCCCAAGAATGATGACAACAAGACCGACCAGCGTCGCAATCAGCGGGATGCTGAATATGTCTTTGACTTTCAGATTTCCCTTCTGGCTGTTGCCTTTCAGGCGCCAGGCACCGTAGCTGTAAAGAAATACATTAAACGGGATGCAGGAGATGGAGACGATAAAAACAGCATATGGTCCGTAAATTGCTTCTGCGATGGGAAGTGCAATAAACATGGAGTTTCCCGTTGCCATGAGTATTTCCAAAATAGCAGCGTGTTCACTTTCTATTCTGATGAGGCGAATCAGTATTGCTGCACATGCGTATCCGATGATTGTCATTACAAAAGTAATCATGACGATTTCTGGTATGTTGGATAGGTCACGTTCAGCTCCGGTGGTAATCATGGAACTGAGAATCGTCCCAACCATGAAAACATTCAGCACCATCCAACTTGCTGTTTTTGTAAAGGCAGGACCACAGATGTCTCGTTTTGCCAGAGTATATCCAATGATCATCATTACAACAAAAATCAGCATTTTGTTCATGAGTGCAGCGAATTCCATTTTTATTACCTCAAATATGCAGGATCAGCTTTGCCATATAAATGTAGATCAGAAGAGAAACGGTATCTGTAACCGTGGAAATCAGTGGATTCGCCATAACAGCCGGGTCAACCCCGATCTTTTCAGCACCGATTGGGAGCATGCTTCCTACCACTTTTGCAAAAAGCACGATAAAAAGAATTGCCAAGCTTACTGTGAGTGCAACCGAAACAGTGATTCCATCATTTTTCATGATCATCCCGTCGAGGACCAGCATCTTTATAAAGTTCACGCACGCAAGTGTAATTCCACAGAGAAAAGCCACTCTCAATTCTTTCCACATGACTCGTCCCGCGTCCTTCGGTTCCGTATCGCCCAGTGAAAGCGATCGGATTACGGCAGTGCTGGACTGTGCCCCGCTGTTTCCTCCGGTCCCCATCAGGGTCGGAATAAAAGCGACCAATGCTGCCTGTACAGCGAGCATATCTTCAAAATGAGTCAGAATCATGCTTGTAAAAGTTGCAGAAAGCATGAGAAACATCAACCAGGGAATTCGGTTCTTCCAGATCTCTATAATCCCACTGCGCGAATACGGTTTGTCGGAAGGCGTCATGGCTGCCATCAACTCGAAGTCTTCCGTTGTTTCCTGTTCCATGACGTCGATGATATCGTCAACTGTAACAATCCCAACCAGACGTCCTTCCGTATCAACAACCGGCAGTGCCATCAGGTCATAATCAGAAAATTTTTCTGAGACGCTTTCCTGGTCCTCTGTGGTTGTGGCAAAGATAACATTACGATCCATCAGGTTCTCAACAATGTCATCATCGTCAGCCAGCAGAAGATCTTTAACGGTTACGATTCCCTCCAGTTTGCGATGTGCGGAGATCACAAAGCATATATAGATTGTTTCTTTATCTTCGCCTATTCTGCGGATACGAGCCAGGGATTCTTTTACGCTCATATATTTCTTCAGATCGACATATTCTGAAGTCATGATACTGCCGGCAGAATCCTCAGGATAGTGCAGATATTGATTGATCATCGCCCGGGTTTGAGGTGTTGCGGTACGCATCACGCGCTTTACGACATTGGCTGGCAGTTCCTCCATCATGTCTACCGCGTCATCTACAAACAGCTCTTCAATGATCCCTGCCAGTTCAGAATCCGTCATCGAATTGATGATACGTTCCTGATCCGGAGCATCAAAATTAGCGAATACATCAGCTGCAGTTTCTTTTGACAGAAGACGGAATACCATTGGCATTCGGTTATCCTCAATACCGGAAAGAAATTCAGCCACATCGAATTCGTTCAATTCTTCCATACGCTGTTTCAGCATGCGCATGCTGCGGTTATCCAGTAAAGCAGTCAACTCGTCACTGCGTTTCTCCTGTATCGATTCATAATCAATTGCATCCGAGTGCTCTGTCTCGTTCACCCAAATCACCTCCGCAGCTTTATAACTTATTATATTATCATTTTTATGCTGTTTAGGCAAGGTGGAAATACTACTTGCCCCCTGAAAAAATGCATGGTATAATAATATAGTTATACGTTTTTATTTACTCTGTTGCAGGAGAATTCTTATGAATGACATCAATTCCATTGGCAATGCCAGATTGATTATTAAAGAAGTAAGCAAAGTGATTGTCGGAAAAGACGAATCCCTGATCAAAATCCTTCTGGCGATTATTGCCGGCGGGCATATTCTGATGGAGGATATTCCTGGCGTCGGCAAGACGACAATGGCAATATCCGTATCAAAAGCTCTTGGTTTGGATTATAACCGGGTACAGTTTACACCGGATGTTCTTCCGTCAGATATAACCGGTTATTCCATTTACGATAAAGAAAGCGGAAAGATGAATTATCAGAAGGGCGCAGTCCTCTGTAACCTCTTCCTTGCCGATGAGCTGAATCGTGCTACCAGCAGGACACAGTCTGCTCTTCTTCAGGCAATGGAAGAAGGCATCGTGACCGTTGACAATCATACCTACCCGGTTCCCCAGCCTTTTATTGTCATTGCCACGCAGAATCCGACCGGTGCGAAAGGGACACAGATGCTTCCGGATTCTCAGATGGACCGATTCATGATCCGACTCTCGATGGGATATCCGTCTCATGACGATGAAATCGAAATGGTTCGCCGAAAGCAGAAAGGAATCAGCACGGATACTGTACAGCAGGTTGTGAGTCGGGATGAACTTCTCCGGATTCGCAGAGAAGCAGATCAGGTTTATGTAAAAGATGAGATCATTGACTATATTGTTCGTCTTTGTGACATCACAAGAAATGACGGACGCATTATTCAGGGTGCCAGCCCTCGTGCTTCCCTTGCCCTCACATCTTTAAGCAAAGCTACCGCATGGATTCAGGGCAGGGATTACGTGCTGCCCAAAGATATCCGTTTTGTTTTTTCCGAGTGTGTAGAGCACAGACTGATCTGGTCACAGGAGATGCCGGATGCAGCTGCAAAAAAGGAAGCGCTTGCTGAACTGTTTTCTGCCGTACCGGCACCGCGGATTTCATAATGCCATTGTTTCATCTTTTCGGCTATCTTGTTCTGGTGGCCGCCGCATGGCTGTTTCGTGCCAGCTACATTGGCTGGCTTGGGCCGTATGTGTTTTCCGCTGTTGTTCTTCTTCCGCTGGTGATGTTGCTTTTCTCCCTGCCATCCATGATGGGGCTACAAATCAATCTGATCGCTCCGGAACGTATCATGAGAGGAACTGAAGGAAAGCTGACGCTGGATTTTACGAACCCGCGTCGGATGCCGGTTCATTCAGTAACGGTGCATCTTGAAATCCGAAATCGTTATACGGGTGACCTGACACATCATAATTTTATTTTTCGTAACCTGGAAAGCAGCCAGAGTCAAGTGCCGCTGAATTCAGATATATGCGGAGAACTGGAATGTTCTGTCCTGCGTTATGAATGTCGTGACGCATTAGGTATATTTTCTCTTCGAAGGCGCGGGAGCTCCGTCTGTTCCTGTACTGTTATGCCTCCTGCCGTTGAAAGCGATTTTCCCGTTCCCTTTGAAGCGCCGCTGAACACTGCAACTGTTCTTAAGCCAAAATATGGCGGCGGATTTGCGGAAGAACATGATCTTCGAGGCTATCGTCCAGGGGATACCGTGAACAGCATCCACTGGAAACTCTCGTCCAAAATGGACAGTCTGATTGTGCGTGAAGCTCTTGTTCCTGAAAACAGTACGGTCTATATTGTGCTTTCCCGGGTCGGAGAAAAAGATCGAGGACTCGAGGTGCTTCGCTGGCTTTCAAGAGCATTGCTTGAACGCGAGGTTTCGCATGTTATCGTTTCAGAGAGCCTGTATCCTGTTGGCAATGAAAATGAGACAGATGATGCTATCGCTTCGATTTTATCCTGGCCGATAAGAGAACCATGCGGGTTTGATGCCTCTGGTGCCCGCTGTATCTTCACAGTTTCCGCTGGGGAGGTACGATGGATATGAATACGCATCTGAACCGTGCATCAAATCTGATTCTCCTTCTCGTAGGGCTGGAAAGTCTCTGTGTTCTGATAAAGGAAAGCTTTAGTCTCTTAATTCCGTCGGACACCTACATCTGGCTTGCTCTTCTTTGTCTTCTGCTTTGGATTGCATCAGGCTTTCGACGGGGGATTTTAATCGGCATGCCTTTGAGTGCTGCCGTTCTCTATTATCTTTATCACTATCGCACAGAAGATCTCCTCTTAGAACTGAAGGATCTGCTTGAACAGATCAGCGCCGCATATTATGGTCATTTTTCCGGTATTATTCCGACGAATGGATATGAATCCGGTACCGGCAGTCATATGGTTGCTGTTCTGCTGATCTTTTTTCTCTTAGCGGCGTTCGTCTCCACAGCACTGACTTCCGGCAGTTTTCGGGTTTCCCTGGTTCTGCTGGCAACAGTTCCTCTCTTTGCAGTCTGCATTGCCATCAACGGAAAGCCATCCATTTTCCCTTCTATGGGAATTATCATATTCTGGTGTGGGCTTTTGATGGGTGGTGAAGTTTTCAGACCTAACGATGGAGCGGGAAAGCTGTTTGCCATCGGCATTCTCCCCTGTCTCCTTGTTCTCTCCGGACTTCTTTTGCTGTACCGTCCATCTACTTATGTGCCCACCGAACAGGACTTCAACTTATCTCAACGTTTTGATAAACTTGGAAATGCCTTTTCGGAATGGATGAATAAGGAGGGTTCTATTCAGCAGGCCTTGTCCGGTGCGGTCCTGGAAACTGCGGCTCCCATGAATCGGGCTCCCCGAGGTTGGGATAACGGAAGTTTTGAATTAGATCTGACGGTACCTTTCGATTATTCCGCCTTACATGTAGAGGCTTTCCGCGTATCTTCAGATGCTTCCGGCAGCCTCTATTTCAGAGGTCGCAGTTATGGAGAATATACTGGTACTGCATGGTCTTCAGCAGTTGAAAACAATCGAGGTCAGGCACTGAGCTATACTGCGCAGACCATTGCGGCTGGCTTTCATACAGATTCTGAACACTTTCAGCTTCAAAGCAGGAAGCAATATGATATCCTCTATCTCCCCTATTTTTCTATTTCTGCAGCAGGAAGCGACGTTTCAGTCCCTGCCGACGGTCGTACCAGTTATGAAGGAGATTTCTATCTCTCCGGAACGGACTTAAACCTCCTGGACGAGACAGTTTCCCTTCCACAGTCTCTTCGCAGTGAGGAGTTGCAATATCTGGAATTTGTTCACTCATATTATACTCGCCTTCCGGATGAAACCAAAACCAATTTGAGCGACCTGTGCAGAACTTTAGGTTTTGAGCAAGGACGCACTGATACGATCTGGCGTGTGGCAGATTATGTTCGCAGTATTGGAGAGTATGATATTAATGTCAGGCCTTACCCCAGCTCTGACTATGCTGTTTATTTTCTTACTACAAGTCACAGCGGATACTGCATTCATTTCGCAACCGCTGCAGCTGCACTATATCGCTGCCTTGGCATTCCGGCACGTGTATGTGAAGGCTATCTCGTCAATATTCTGTCCGATCAGACCGTTACAGTAAGCGGAACAGATGCCCATGCCTGGGTAGAAGTCTATGTTGATCATGTAGGATGGATTCCAGTCGAAGTGACCGCATCCGCAGCAGGCAGTACAGATTCCCCTGCAGGAACTGTCGCTTCAGAACCGGATGAACAGCCGACACCGACTCCTTTCGATGAAGACGATGAGTCAACATCGTTTCATACTGGAGAATCGGAAACACCTTCTATGGAAACAAATCCTGAGGGGAATAATGAAGGCAATTCCGTGGATTCCACAGCAAACAATGTCTCGACCGGTCTTCACACTCTGTTGGCTCTTCTCCAATTTGTACTGCTTGTCGTCCTGCTGTTTTTCGGCAGGTATGCTTTCCTTCGAATGAGTCTTCAACGGAAGTTCCGTACATCGGACAACAGACTCCAAACTATTCATTACTATCGTCAGGCGGAACGTGTTCTTCGTTATGGAGGTAGCATGCCAAAATCTCTTCAGGAAATCGCCGAAAAAGCAAGCTTTAGTCAGCATGATATCGATTCTCAGGAACTTCAATCTTGTTCGGATCATCTGTGCCAACTGACAGATGAAGTATACTCCTCTCTACCAAAATGGAAACAGTTCTTCTTCCGTTTCTGGTCCGGTAATCTATAAATTCAATACATAAGGAGACAGATTTAAATGACTATGACCGCTGGCGCTGCATGGCTGAACAGCACTTTTGCTGCCTTCGATGAAAGTATCACCCTGGCTGTTCATCAGCTTTATGAGTCCTGTGGAAACTGGATGACCCCTGTTATGGATTTCATCTCTCTTTTGGGCAAAGGTGGAATCTTTCTGATTGTTCTTTCCATCATTCTGTTGATCAATCGTCCAACCAGACGTTACGGAACCGCAATGATCATTGGTCTTGCACTCGGTGCACTCGTCGTAAATGTCTGGCTGAAAGTTGTGATTGCCCGTCCAAGGACTTATGCGGATCCCAATGGAGTCTATTACCCGCTTTGGCAGATGCTGGGAAGCCATACGGAAAGTGATTTCAGTTTTCCCAGCGGGCACACCAATGCCGCATTTGCCGCCATGGTACCGCTTTTTTTGTTAGGAAACAAAAAAATATCCTGGCTTGCTCTTGTCTTCGCTTTTTTGATGGGTATTTCGCGCATCTACCTTGTTGTCCATTATCCCAGTGACGTGATCGGCGGGATGATTACCGGTACTCTTGCCGGAATAATCGGTACTTTGATAACCACCCTGATATCCAGTGATTCCAAGTGGTACAAGTGGGATTTGATGAAAAAGAAGCCCAAAGGAGCGCATGAATGATATTCGGAAATAATCTGAAGCTTCGTGGCGTTGACAGAAGCATCATACTTACCGGTCCGATGATCTCAGATCACGCTTCAGCGGAACAGTATGGACATCAAGGTCTTCGCAAGCTTCCGCGCATCAGACTTGGAAAGCTGGCGCTCTACTACAGGGACCTCGGAAAAGACTATTATGTTCCCTATGATTATATCGATCGCAGTTTTATCCGAATCAGTGAATGCCAGCCTGATGACAGTCCTGCCTATTATTACTATCGTATTATCCTGGTGCATGGTGAAAAGGAATTTGCAAACCTGATTATCAATGAAGAAGATATTGCAGATAAGGTATTGAAACGACTTCAGGAAATAAGGCCTGAGATTCAAATCGGATACCAGCCGACGGAATCCGGCCAAAAGCCGAGGTTTATGTAAAATCTCCTTTTTAAGCAAAGGATGGTTCCGTAAAAGCCGGAATCCGTCCTTTGTTTTCCACTTTACAAACTTAATTTAATGTGTTATCATTGCTGTTAGAATAATTTATTGACATATGAGGAGAATGGGTGACGATGCCAAGAAGAAGTATTGAATTACCGAATACAAATCCAAATACACCTTCGCTGCTGAGATATGACAGATCCGGGAAAGCCTCCACCTTGCCGTTAATCTGTGAAAGAGTACGTTATTACAGACTAAGGGCTGGTATAGAACAAAAAGTCCTTGCTGAGGCACTCGGCATCACTGCCAATTCCGTAAGCAACTGGGAATCCGGAAGAAGCCGCCCGGATGTGAATCATCTTCCCGGAATCTGTAAAATACTTGGTATCAGTCTGTATGACCTTTACGGTCTTCCAGAGCCGCAGGGCTACAGTGAAGCAGAAAAAGCCATGATTGCACAGTATCGTAAATTATCTCCGATGAACCGCAAACTTACAGAACAGATGTTCGATGCAATGCTTTCCCTGCAGCTTACAGATTCATCTCCAAAATTGAAAAAAGTCCTCTACTTCGATCGTCCTCTTGCTGCGGGTATTGGCGATCCAACGGAATTTGAGTGTCTCAGTGAACCGATTTATCTTTATGACTCTGAAGCGTTTCGAAGGGCAGATTATGTTTTTCGCGTTAACGGAGACAGTATGGAACCGCTCTATTCCAACGGTGATTTGGTTCTGGTGGAACGGATTCCCAGCGGTTTCTCCCTTAATGAAGGTGAGATTGGTGCTTTCATTGTCGGAAACGAAATGTATATCAAAGAATACTGCAAAGACGGTCTTCATTCTATCAATGCAAACTATGATGTCATAAGGTTTTCCGAGGATCAGGCGGTATATCTGATTGGTAAAGTACTTTCTGTTCTGAATCGGGAAAGCATTGCAAGTCAAAACGATATTGATCGTTTTCGCATGCTGCATGAATAATCATTTTTTAGCATATTCACAATGAAACGATGTCGGGGCTGATCCTTCACTGATAAGCATGGAACATATTTCAATTTTTTTAATTTGATTATTGACAGTATTTCGAATATGTGGTATTTTCTTATAAACCGAAGAACAAGAAGAGTACTCTCATCCGGACATTACAGAGAGTCGCCGATGGTGGGAAGGCGATATGAATGGTTGAGTCGAATGGGCTTGTGAGGGCGAACAGAACGGGCTTAGTTCCTAGTATGGGAGACGGATTTGGTCATCCGTTATCATAAGACCGGCGTGTGATTGCACGCTTGAGAGGGCGCGTCAGCGTCAAGCCGGGTGGTACCGCAGGAGTGTTCAACTCTTGTCCCTGCAGATTCGCAGGTGACAAGAGTTTTTTTCACCTGCAAGAAGGAGTGTGTTCTTATGAGCAACCAGAAAATACCCTATAAGATCTATTTGAGCGAAAATGAAATCCCATATTCCTGGTATAATATGCGTGCAGACATGAAGAACAAGCCTGCACCTCTCCTGAACCCCGGAACCGGAAAACCGCTGACCGCTGACGAGATGAGCGGGATATTCTGCGAAGAGCTGGTAAAACAGGAATTGGATGATCAGACTGCTTTGATTCCAATTCCCGAGGAAATCCGCAATTTTTATAAAATGTATCGTCCTTCACCCCTGGTACGGGCATATTGTCTTGAAGAGATGTTGGGAACTCCCGCAAAAATCTACTATAAATTTGAAGGAAACAATACCAGCGGCAGTCATAAGCTAAACTCGGCAGTAGCTCAGGCATACTATGCCAAAAAGCAGGGATTAAAAGGAGTCACAACGGAAACCGGCGCAGGCCAGTGGGGTACCGCCCTCTCCATGGCATGCAGTTATTTTGGGCTGGACTGCAAAGTCTTTATGGTAAAGGTCAG
>JAEEGL013980297.1_pt1 | contig 14873 bp, 11 predicted proteins | sample 9134231 | NCBI WGS metagenome assembly JAEEGL01 (sample SAMN16246548, study PRJNA631951) | gut metagenome | biome: gut microbiome; feature: rumen; material: fiber-attached | host: Bos | place: Iran: Karaj | collected 2018-10
GGCGTATGCCAAAGTGGTCATTCCAACCCCGCCCTTAGCCACTGCCACATGATAGTCCTTCAGTTCCTGTGAAGGCTTGTTGCCGTAGGCCATATTCTCAAACGCAGCCGAACGGATGACTCGGTTCCGGAGAGTCACAGGACCTATTTTAACAGGGATGAATATCGGAGAATCGATTGTGGCCATGGGATCAGTAGATAAAGGGTATCATCCTCTTAGTCTTTTGAGTATCAAGCTCTTCCGGGAACTCACGGCTGTAAAGGTCGTAGATTCTCGCAGCTCTTGGAGCAAGGTTGGCGAAGGTCCAGAGGGCGAACACAGCGCCTGCCCAAGACCAAGTCAGAATCGCGAACCCAACCCACTCTACGAACTCTCCGAAATAGTTGGCGCTCGTGACATAGCGGAACAATCCGCCCTTCGGAAGGTAATGAGCGGTGTCTCCTGGCTTCCGGAGATTCCGGATGATCGAGTCCGACTGGATGTTCACAGCCATCCCGGCGAAGAAGATCACGGTACCAAGAAGGAACGGGAGGCTTAGGAGCCAGCCCTTGCCATAGAAGTCAGAGGGAGAGAAATAGAAGATCCATCCTCCCTGCATGAAGGCGTTCAAAGTATTGAACAAAGCCCCCATCAGAATGATACTCAGCGGCATCCGGCTACGGCCGCGAATCTGCCTCGGGAATATGAACGAACGATGGAAATAATGCGTTTCGAAAAGCAGCAAGAACACGATTCTGACCCCGTCCATCCTCCTGTCGGAAAACCACCAGAGGGCCAACATGGCAACAAAGACCGGTGCCTCCATAAGGGTCCATCCGATCCTGTTGTCCACCGAAGGGCCCCATTTGGGCTGGTAGAACTTGCCGTAGCCGGCATCTATGAAAAAAAGGCAGACAAATACCACCACGGCTATCGCCGCCATCACAAGAAGGAACAGGTTGAACGCATGGAGAGAAATCATATTCTTATCTGATCTATTTTATCCTGACAGGTCGGCCGGTTCGGGCACTTTTGACAGCGGAAGAAAGAATCTCCACGACGATGAGGTTGTTCTCAAGCGAGGAAAGATCCGTCGGAGCTATCGTAATCTCCCCTCTAACAGCAGCTTCCAGCAAATGGAAAGGATTATCATACGGAGCGGCGAGAGCTGGGGCTTCAGTCCACTCGCCTTTCTTGGTACCCTCCACGCTGGTGGGATTCGCCTGATAAAGAAGTCCGTCATGGCCATAAACGAACATGTCTTTGCGGTTATATGGCCAACACCATGAAGCATTGATCTCCACGGTCGCTTCGGGATATTCAAGGACTATCGTGGCGTCGTCATCGACCTTTGGATAGACCGACGGCTTGTTGTGCTGGAGGACCGCGTAAACTGTCTCAGGCTTCTTCCCGCCCATGAGCCAGGTGGCAAGATTGGCTCCGTAGCAACCAAAGTCCATCACAGCGCCACCTCCATCAAGTATAGGGTCAGTCAACCAGTCCAGGAACTTCTTGCTGCAACCAATCTCGACAGGCCCCTGATGGCCATCGTAAATCTCAATCTTGAATATGCCTCCAATCTTTCCGGCATCCACTTGAGACTTCACATAATGGTTGGAAGCGTACCATGTGGTCTCGTAGTTCGTAAGGAGAAGAATACCATGTTTTCTGGCCAGATCAGCCATTCTCTTAGCGTCCTTATAGGTCGTTGCCAAAGGTTTCTCAACCATGACGTGAATTCCTCGGGGAGCGCAAGCCTCAACGACAGCAAGATGCTCTTTTATAGAGCCATAGGCGACCACAGCCTCAGGTTTTGTGACATCAAGCATCTTTCCCAAATCCGAATAGAATATCTCCTTGGGAAGCATCCTGCTGAGAGAGTTGTCATGGAGGTAGCGGGAATCGGCCTCCCAGACGCCCACAACCTGTATGTCACCCTGCCTGAGCTGAGAGACCACGCCACCGAGATGGTCATGAGTAACTCCAGCGACGGCTATCCTGAAAGGCTCCTTCGCCGCTAGCGTCGATTGAAAGGCCGCCAGGAAGATGATGGCCGCCATGAATGATTTTAAAGGTCTGATGCTCATAAGGCGTTGTCGTTAAGTGTTATGTAATAAACATCCTCCTGGGATTCAAGCCGATCCGGCAGGAGGATGTAAAAATGTATTCACGCATCTAAAACCTAGGCCTCTGCTGCGGCTGGACCGGCTTGACAGGAATCCTTCCAGGATCATCTGCCGCGCAAACAGCCAACCAAGCCACAATGGTGGCATCAAGAGTGAGGTCGCCTAATGAGAGACGCTCATAGGTGTCCATGATCGTGTGGTAGGTGCGGTTGTACTCAAGAGGATCCTGAATGAACTGGTATGCCGGCAGACCGGCCCTCAAGAAGGAGACATGGTCTGTAGAGCCTGTGTTCCTCGGAGATAAGTAATTGAATCCCAAGGGCTCAATGTACTTCATCCAAGCCTCGAAGAACGGGAAGGCAGCATCGTTGTTCTCCAGATATATTCCCCTGAAACGGCCGGAACCGTTGTCCATGTTGAGGTACAGGGCGAACTTGTCGAAGCCGGGGAGCTTCTTCTCATCCTTGAAGAGATATTTCTGCATGTAGCCTCTTGATCCGAAAAGGCCCTGCTCCTCACCACCCCACAGGGCGATACGGATGGTCCTCCTGGGCTTGACACCAACCGTCTGGAGGATCCTCATTGCCTCCATCATAACGATGCAACCGGAAGCGTTGTCAGCGGCGCCGGTACCACCGTGCCATGAATCCAGGTGGGCTCCGATGAGGACTATCTCGTCCTTCAATTTGGGATCGGTACCGGGAATCTCGGCGATGACGTTGTGGACTTCTTGGTCATCAGTGAACTTGTTGATAAGCTCAAGTTCCATCTCAACCTTCTGTCCACTCTCGATAAGACGGACCATGCGGCCATGGTCCTCGATCGGCATGACAATCTCCGGAACCGGCTCAGGATCACCGACTTTATAAGAAGCGCCAGTTCCGCTCGGCACATTGAAAGTGCCCCTGCCGGTCACGACGCAAAGAGGTTTCTCATTGGCGAGGAGCTCATTGGTGAGATTCAGAAGCTCCATGTAAGATGCCCTGTCGAAGGGGATTCCACGCCTTCCGCCGCCTCCGGGAGGCCCCATCGGGGATGTCCGGGCGTTCACCTGGCGGTCAAGGGCCAATTCCTTAAGCTCAGCCTCTGTGTAACGCTTTGCAAGCGGATCGAAGCCGACAGTGTAGGTCTGGGTCGGGGCGCGAAGGAGAATCTTGCCAGCGATCTTGCCCTTATATTTATCAATGTCCTCTTTCTTCTGGACATCGAAAACGACGCACTCCCCTTTCACGAGGCCGTCGGTGCTTCCTGTCCAAGCTTTCGGATTGACTGAGAAAGCGCAATAATAAGGAGAGGTCATAGCCGCGTAAGTCTTGACCACATCCCAGCCTCCTCTGGGGAACTCAGAGGCGAATTCCGTCCTCGGGTTGGCTAGGCCAAACTCTCCAAGTTTCTCAACCACAAGGCTTTCTGCCCTACGCTTCTGCTGGGAAGCGGTGAGCCTGGAGCCAAGGTAATCTGTCATGAACTGGGCGATCTCCTCAATCTTCGAGTTGTTGAGGCCCTCGTTCTTGATCTTGGTGGCGAGTTCAGGAGATTGGGACACCTGAGCCCGGACGAGCGTGCCGCCAAATACCATGGCGAGCAGCGGGAAAACTAATAATACTTTTTTCATTACGATAATATAAGTTCGTTGAGGTAACAAACTTACACAAAAAAAAAGTATTTATCCACAAATATGCCCAGGAATTGTCACTTCAAAAGGCAGTCGGGCACAATCTAGCGCTTTACCATAAGCCGAAGGTCTTACCTGTGAACAAGGCATCAATGTCAGAAATCTCTTCCTCCGAGAAGTATCTGTTTTCCAATGACTTGAGATCATCCTCAATCTGGGCGACAGAGCTTGCTCCGATGATGACGGATGTCACTCTCGGGTCAGAGAGCAGCCACGACAGGGACAATTGCGCTAGGCTCTGCCCGCGACGAAGCGCGATATCGTTCAGCCGCGTCAAAGCATCGAGAAGTTCAGGAGTCAAGACCTCCGGCTTCAAAGAAGTTTTCCTCGCCATCCTGGAGTCGGCCGGGATTCCGTTAAGGTACCTTCCTGTCAGAAGTCCTTGCTGCAGGGGTGAGAATGAGATAAATCCGACTCCCTCTCCGTATGACAGATCAATCAGTCCCTGGTCCTGCGGCCTCCGGTCAATGATATTGTAGCGATCCTGATAAAGGAGGCAAGGGACATCATGCTCGGCCAGATAGCGGTAAGCCTTGGCCGCCTGTTCTTTCGGGTAGCGGGACAGGCCGACGTATAGAGCTTTCCCTTGCCTTACTATATCCACTAGGGCCTGCATAGTCTCCTCCAAAGGAGTGGCTGGGTCGAAACGGTGGGAATAGAAGATGTCCACATAGTCCAGGTTCATCCTCTTGAGACTTTGGTCGAGGCTGGCCATCAAGTACTTGCGTGATCCCCAGTTGCCATAGGGTCCTGGCCACATGTCCCATCCGGCCTTGGAACTTATGAACAACTCGTCTCGGTATGGCTTGAAGACACTGGCCATCAGATGGCCGAAATTCTCTTCAGCGGTGCCATATTCAGGACCGTAGTTATTGGCGAGGTCGAAATGGCAGATTCCGTTGTCGAAAGCGTGACAGGCCATTGCTTTGACTTCCTCGAAAGGCTTGTGGGAGCCGAAGTTGTGCCACAGGCCGAGGGACAGGAGAGGCAATTGGATGCCGGAGCGGCCGCAACGGCGGTAATCCATTGATTCATAGCGCCCTAGTGAGGCAGCATAGACAGGTGCGATCATAATGATGTATTAAGTGTTAAATAATATTCAGGAATATAGTAACTACGGTGGTGTTGATGATGTCGACGAACATGGCGCCGATTATCGGCACGATGATGAAAGGATTGACGGCGTAGCGGTACTTGAAACATACTGCTGACATGTTGGCCATAGCGTTGGGAGTTGCTCCAAGACCGAAACCGCAGAGGCCGCTAACCAGCACCGCCGAATCATAGTCCTTGCCGAGCGAAGGAAAAGCCACGAAATAGGCGAAAAGTGCGATGAAAGCCACCTGTGCGATAAGAATCACGCAAAGAGGGAGCACAAGGCTCGCGAGTTCCCAGAGCTTCAGAGTTGACATGGCGATTCCAAGGAATATAGACAATGCTATATCTCCCAGCGAGACAATCTTACTCATCGCTAGAACATCCTTCCCTTTCGCCAAGGGCTCCGTGATGTTACGGATAAGGCAGGCGGCAATAAGGGAACCGAAATAAGTCGGGAAGGTTATTCCAGTGAGAGCCAGCAACTTACTGAGGCACATTCCAAGCGCCATGGCCAAGATCAGAAGATAGACCGCCCAGGAATATTCCCGGAAAGTCTTCTCCCCCGACTGAGGCCTTTCGATCTTGGCCTCAGGGGATGCTTCGCTGCCCTCTATGCCCGTCACCACATCCTCCGAATGGGACTCTTCGGCAAGTGAGCGGCGACGGATGATGAGTTCGGCCAATGGACCTCCAATCATAGAGCCGGCGACAAGTCCGAAGGTGGCGCAGGCCATGGTTATAGATTGCGCTCCCGTCAAACCCAGGCTTTCAAGCAGCGGCGAGAAGCCTCCGGAAGTACCGTGTCCGCCAGCCATGGGTATTGAACCGGAAGCCATGCCGAGAAGCGGGTCAAGACTCATCAGTTTGGCTGCCCCGACTGAGATCAGATTCTGCGCGATAATCAGGACGGCGACGAGCAAAACCATGATAACCAACGGCTTCCCTCCTTTCTTGATCGCCCTGAAGTCGGACTGGAAACCGACAGAGGTGAAAAAAAGCATCATGCTGACATCCCTGATGGTCCCGTCGAAAGAGAACTCCACTCCGAGGAGACTGAAACAGCCAAGAGTGAGCAAGGAGATGAGGATTCCTCCTGAGACTGGAGCCGGGATGCAAAAACGCTTCAAGAAAGGGATGGAACGGGTGAAAAACATTCCCAGCAGCAAGGCGAGGACACCCACACCCGCTGTCTGGAACATGTCGAGAGAGACTAATTCGCGCATCTTCAGTTGAATTGTCGTGAATATCGGAAAAAATTTTTAATTTTGTAACCCGTATTTATAACAACTCTCTTTTTATGAAATACGGGTTCGACAACGGGAAATACATCAAAATCCAATCAGAGCGTATTAAAGAACGTATCGCCAAGTTCGGCGACAAACTTTACATGGAGTTCGGAGGCAAGCTGTTCGACGACTATCACGCCAGCCGCGTGCTTCCAGGCTTCGAGCCGGACAGCAAACTGAAGATGCTGATGCGAATGAAGGATGATGCCGAGATCATCATAGTGATCAGTGCCGTGGACATCGAGAAAAACAAGGTCCGTAGCGACCTCGGAATCACCTACGATGTTGATGTTCTGCGCCTGAGGGACGAGTTCCTTGACAGAGGTCTGGCGGTCAACAGCGTTGTCATCACCCATTTCAACGGACAGGCCAGCGCCGAGGCTTACCGCAAGCGCTTGGAGAATATGGGAATCAAGGTCTATTACCACCATACTATCGAGGACTATCCGAACAATGTGGCCCTCATCGACTCTGACGAGGGATTCGGCCGGAACGACTATGTCGAGACCACAAAGCCTCTGGTGGTGGTTACCGCTCCCGGGCCTGGCAGCGGCAAGATGGCCGTCTGCCTCAGCCAGCTCTATCAGGAGAACAAGAGAGGGATCAAGGCCGGCTACGCCAAATTCGAGACATTCCCCATCTGGAACATTCCTTTGAATCATCCGGTCAACCTGGCCTATGAAGCCGCCACCGCTGACCTGGAGGATGTTAATATGATCGATCCCTTCCACCTTGAGGCTTATGGCGAGACCGCTGTCAACTACAACAGGGATGTGGAGATATTCCCGGTCATGAACGCCTTGTTCGACGACATCTACGGCTTCTCCCCTTACAAGTCTCCTACCGACATGGGTGTCAACATGGTAGGCCACTGCATATGCGACGACGAAGTCTGCCGTGAAGCCTCCCTGCAAGAAATAATAAGGCGTTATTACACAGCCGTTTGCAACTTCGCTGATGGAAAAGCCACAGAAAGCGAGGTCAACAAGCTTGTCCTCCTCATGAAGAAGGCCAAGATCACAACCGCCTACCGCAAAACGACCATCGCCGCAAAAGAGAGGATGGAGCGCTCAGGTCTTGCCGCGGCTGCCATAGAGCTTGATGACGGTACAATCCTTACGGGCGAGACAAGCTCGCTGCTCGGCCCAAGCGCCGCCCTGCTCCTGAACTCCCTCAAGCATTTGGCCGGAATAGCCCATAATGTGAAGTTAATCCCTCAGACGATGATTGAGCCCATCCAGAAAACAAAGGTAACCTACCTCCATGGCCGAAACCCTCGTCTTCACACTGATGAGGTCCTTGTAGCCATCTCAATGATGAGCCTTATCGATGAGAACTGCAAGATGGCTCTCGACCAGCTCCCGAACCTCGCCGGAGCACAGGTCCATTCGACGGTGATGCTAAGTGAGGTGGACCGCAAGACTTTCAGCAAGTTGGGAATCGGCGTGACCTGCGATCCTGTGCGGAAACTCGCCCAGCGGGAGAAAAGTGTTTGATCGGCGTTGAATATTTCACATATTTGTACAATAAATTATTAAAACTGAAGAAGATGAAGAATACAGCGATGAAAATCATGGCGGCCGCGGCGGCCATCCTTCTCCTTGCCGGATGCTGCGGCAAGAAAGAGACCAAGACTGTTTTTCCCAAGAAGCTCCCTGTCGGAGTGCAGCTTTACAGCGTCCGCACTGACCTCGAGGCTGACTTCTATGGTACTCTTAAGAAAATAAGCGAGATGGGCATTGTCGGAGTCGAGTTCTATGGCGAGTACTACGGCAACCCTGTCGTCCAGGTGAAGCGCTGGTGCACCGAGCTGGGCCTCGTTCCCTTCTCGAACCATGTTCCTTTCGACCAGATGATCAATGACATCGACAAGGTTATCGAGGAGAACACCATCCTTGGAGTCCAGTACATCGTTTTCCCTTACATGGATGAGGCAAGCCGCCCTGGAGTTGATCCTGAGCAGTTTAAGCAGACTGTAGCGAAGATTGGTGAGGTCGGCGCCAAGGTCCGCGAGGCCGGATTCCAGCTCCTCTACCACAACCACGATTTCGAGTTCGTGAAGCTTCCTGACGGAAAGATAGGCTACGACGAGTTATTCGCCAACAACAGCCGCGAGAACCTCCAGAACGAGCTGGACGCCTGCTGGTGCGACTATGCCGGCTACGATGTCTGCGAGTACTTGAAGAAATACGGCAATGGCGGCACCCCTATCATCCACGCCAAGGACTACAAGCTCGAGGGCAAGCTTAGCTCAGCCCCTTACGCCCTTATCGGTGTCAACACCGACAACTCGATGAAGGACGAGGGCGGCTGGTTCGAGTACAGGCCTATGGGTTCCGGACAGATGGACATGGAGAAGATCATCCTCACCGCCATGGAGACTGGCGTCAAATGGCTATGCATCGAGCAGGACGAGCCCAGCATGGGTCTTGACCGCCTCGGCGGAGTCGCCAAGAGTGTCGAGTGGCTGAAGTCCAAGGACTTGATGTAATACTTACAAGAAAGGAAAGAACTACTTCTTGCCTATAATATCCGCCCGCCAGGTGACTCCGACTTCGAGGTTATTCTTGCGGGCGGAATTGTCTCTGTAGTAAACGGCGTGCAGCCTGAGGTTATCCTTGCTGAGAGGGAACCACTCCAAACCCGCGCCAGCGTAGAAATATTCAGTGCCGGGAGCGATCACCAGGTCGTAGGCGCGTCCCTTTGAATCGATATTGCGGGCATTATTGAACTCATAGCCGGCCTTGCTGCAGATGTTCCAATTGCCGACGCTCCAAATGAACTTGGAAATGAAGGACATATCCGTACCGAGGAAGCCTTCCTGGCCAAATCCGGCCCGGTTCATGACATCCAGATCCAGCAGCACATTAGCGAAGGTCCAGCGGTTTCCGAGGGAAATGTAGTTGACGGGTCTCTTGTCCTGATCCTCAACGATGTTCACGCTCCAGATGGTGTGCCACCATGGTGCGAAACTCCCGCTCCAAGCCAGGTTGTATGCGTAGATGGTTTGGAAACCAAGCGAAAGAGGAGAGTTACAGACTTGGGCGATAAGGCTTTGCCCGGGAAGGAACTGATAGGTAGCCGAGACTCCGAAGGTGAAGCATTGGTAGATGTTGCTGCAGAACTGGCTGTAGTAATAAACGTCAATCGGGGCGGCATCATATTCATACCCACCGATCAGGACAGTCTGCTTGCCGGCCATGAAACTCCAGCGATCGGTCGCTTGCCAGTTGAGATACATGAAGTCGGTGGCGTTGAACATGTTCCGCTCATCGAAAACCTTCTTGTTGAGCCTCTGGCGAATGCGGTAGTCGATCTTCGGGGATATATGGCCAAGTAGATGCAGGTTAAGGTAGTCTCCAGTCATCTGGCTATTGTACTCCCCATCCTCAGTCTCCTGATGGAAGGAGGCGCGCATGTCCAGAAAGAACCTGTCGACACCCACCTGTGCCGACGTCAGGACGGGAATCCAAAGCAGCAGGAACCCGACAATGATTTTCTTCATAATCTTTTGTTAATCAGCGAACTTCATCTCATTGAACAAGTAGGAGGCACCTCCGACTTTGTCCACGACGAAAAGCAGGTAGCGAATGTCCAGGGAGATGTTCCTGCACACCTCAGGATCGAATGCGATGTCGCTCATCGTGCCTTCCCAGACGCGGTCGAAATTGATACCGATGAGGTTGCCGTCGGCATTGATCACCGGTGATCCTGAATTGCCGCCTGAGGTGTGGTTCGTGGCGATGAAGCACACCGGTTGGTTATCGTGACCACCTTGGGCATAGATGTCGCGCAGAACCTGAGGGATGTTGTAATCGAATATCTCGGGATTGTCTTTCTCTATGATTCCCTTCAAGGTTGAGACAGGTGAATAGTACATTCCATCAGCGGGATGGTAACCTGCCACATGGCCGTAAGCGACTCGTAATGTGAGGTTCGCGTCCGGGTAGAAGGCCTTGTTGGGTTCAAAGGCCATCTGGCCCCTCATGTAGTCCCTGTTGGCCAGTCGGATCGCCGCGTTGAGATCATTGACCACCGGACGGATGTCCTCGGCGAACCACTCGGCGAAAGCGGACTGGAGCTCAAAGGCAGGGTCAGTCATCAGTGACTCAAGGTCGGCCTTCGTCAGCAACGCGACCTTTTCCTTGTCTGTGAACACCGTACGGCTGAAGAGAGCATCCTTCCATGCCTTTACAGACCCATATTCAGAGAGCCTCTCCTTGAAATAGGCCGGTTTGAAACGGTCTTCCATCTGAGCGTCAAAGGCTTCCATCATCGCCACGAAGGTCTCCTCATCAATGGGCTGGTAGTAATCCTTGAAGAAGGACTCGGAATAGCCGGCGGCGGAACGACCGCTCTGGAGGGATGCGACCACACCTGATGCGAAGTTCAGGATCTCGATCGCCCGGACGGTCTCCGAATAGTACTCCGATGCCCTGAAATAAGGGTTACGCTCAGCATAAAGAGCGCCGAGCTTGTCAACAAGTCCTTCATATTCAGTGCCTTCCGCCCATTTATTAAAGCGACGCTCAAACTCCTGCTTGGCGGCGACAGTCTTCATTTTCTTTATTCCTTTCTCTTCACCCTGCCACTTTTTCCAAGCGTTGGAGACACCGGCGTTCTTGGAGGAATACTGGATCCTGACGGCCTGGCTCTGATTCATGTATTTCTTCTGGATGTCAAGCCTCTTGGTGCGAAGGTCGATCTTCTGCGGATCGGAAACCTCGGCGGTGTACTTCACATCCTCAGACATGACATATTCCTTGGTGCTGCCAGGGCAACCATAGACGAAGGTGAAATCCCCTTCCTGGACACCCTTGCGGGAGATCTTGAAGAACCTCCTGGGCTTGTAAGGGACATTGTCCTCTGAATAGTCGGCGGGCTCATTATCCTTGTCGGCGTAGATCCTGAAGATTGAGAAATCGCCGGTGTGACGGGGCCACATCCAGTTGTCGGTGTCGCCTCCGAACTTTCCGATAGAGGACGGAGGAGCTCCAACGAGCCTGACATCACGGTAGATCTTATAGACGAAAAGGAAATACTGGTTGCCGTAGTAAAGAGCCTCGACGGAAGCCCTCAGGCCCTTGCCTTCTTCCATGGCAGCCCTGACTAGCTCACCGGAGTTGACCCTGATCACGGAGTCCCTCTGTTTCTCTGTCATTGAAGGAGAATAACCCTTGAGAACAGCGTCGGTGACATCTTCCATCCTCTGGAGGAAGCTGACGCTCAGTCCCCTGTTGGGAAGTTCCTCGCTTCGGTTCATAGCCCAGAAGCCGTCCTTGAGATAGTCATGCTCCACGCTGCTGTGACGCTGGATGTAACCATAGCCGCAATGATGGTTGGTCAGCAACAGACCCTCGTCGGAAACTATCTCACCTGTGCAACCGCCACCGAAGAGCACGACGGCGTCTTTCAGGGAAGCCTGGTTGACACTATAGACATCCTCGGCGGAGAGCTTGAAGCCCTTGGCCTGCATGTCGGCTATCCTCTGAGAAATGAGAGCGGGAAGCCACATGCCTTCATCAGCGCGCGCGGACACCATGAAGGTCGCGAGCACAAAAAGGGACAGAAGTATTCTTTTCATCTGATAATAGGGTTTTAGAGAGCACAAAATTAAGAAATTATTGTATATTAGCAAGAAATACCCGATAAAGTCATGAATGGCGAAGGACGTTTCAACAACTGGCTGAAAGATGTCGTGTACTTCGGAGACCAGATCGACACCGAGGAAGCCGCTTTGAAGATCAAGAATAACATCTTCTTCCGTGGCCCGAACGTGTGGATTTTGGCTTTCTCCGTGATTATCGCCTCTGTGGGACTCAATGTCAACTCAACCGCAGTGATCATCGGAGCGATGCTGATCTCCCCTTTGATGGGCCCGATCATGGGCATCGGCCTATCTCTAGGCACCAGCGACACGAAGTTGCTTACAGACAGCCTCCGCAACCTTTTCATCATGGTTGGGGTCAGCCTCTGCGCCGCCGCCCTGTATTTCCTGATCTCGCCACTGAACCTCGTCAATCCGACCGAGCTCACGGCCAGGACAAGGCCTACCATCTACGATGTGCTTATCGCACTGTTCGGTGGTCTCGCTGGAATACTCGAAAGCTGCCGCAAGGAAAAAGGCACAGTCCTCTCCGGAGTCGCCATCGCCACCGCCCTTATGCCGCCTCTCTGCACTGCCGGCTACGGCCTGGCGAAAGGCAACATCAGCTTCTTCCTTGGGGCCATGCTTCTTTTCCTCATCAACTGCATCTTTATCATCTTGGCCACATACATCATGTGCAAGTACCTGAAGTTCAATGAGGTCGAGCACTCTTCACCCGCCGTGGCCAAGAGAACCAGGACGCTCATGACGCTCGCTATCATAGCGGTGATGGTCCCTAGCCTCTGGAGTGCTGTCGTGATGGTCGGGGAGAACAATCTGGAAAGAAGCGTGAATAGTTTCGTGGCCGCCAACAAGACTTTCTCCCAGGGCTACATCTACGACTACAAAATAACCAGCGGCAAAGACCGCAAGGTCGAGATATATTATGCGGGAAACAAACTTTCCGAAGAAGAGTTCAGCACCCTGTCCATGTCCGCCATGGCCCACGGGATAGATCCCGAGCGCCTTGTCATCAAAGAGAGTCCCCTCGGCTCGGACGACAAGGCCACCGACACGCTACTTAAAGGAATTTACGAGCGCGCGGAGGATGACATGGCACGCAAAGACGCCAAGATCAAGGAACTTGAGAAAGAGCTCGATGAGCTGAAGGGCAGAGAGGTGAATTACAAGCGGTTAGCCCGGGAGATCCGCTACAGTTACCCCGCCGTCAAGGACATCTCTATCGGCAAGGGAGCCCAGGTTGATGACAGTCTCAGGGTCAGCGACAGGACCATAGTCATCGCCCACTCAGACAAGCCTCTCCCCTCCTCGGATCTCCAAAAAGTCCAGGAATGGCTACGCCTGAGGATGGAGGACACAACCGCTGTCGTACACAACATTGTCGATGGAAACGCTAAACGCGTTGAAGGGAATGTTAAACGTCGTAAATAAAATATTTTTTAGTATTTTCGCGCTCTGCAAGTTGAACTAAATAAATCTTTATGAGTTTAAATGAAGAAACTGGTTGTTTTAGCGGCTTCGATCCTGCTTTGCACCCTTGCCCAGGCGCAAGGGGCTGACGATTCCGGCACCAGCGCCGGGATCACCATCATTCCGAGGATAGATTACACTCCTTATTTTTATGATGGAAAATATGATGAGTCAACTCTCGGCAATTCTTCACTCTACTCTCTCTTTGAGGGCGACATTTCCGAAAAATTCTCATTCAGCATCTGCAACCACTGGCTCAGTACTGAACCTAAGTCCTTGTATAAGAACACCTGGCGCGCCGACGACACCAACTGGTGCGACTGGGCTTATCTGGAATACTACCCCGGCAACTTTATCCTTACCGCAGGCAAGCAGGTCGTGACCTTCGGCGGTTTTGAGCTTGAGGAGAACGACTATGATGTCCATTTCGACATGATGTCCGGCCTGTTCAACAACTTCCAGTGCTACCAGTGGGGTCTCAAGGCCGGCTGGATGAACGACAGTGAGAGCACTGGGTTCTTCCTTCAGGCGGTCGGCTCTCCTTACGGTGAGAAGCCTTTCAACGCCATGACATATTCCCTCCAGTACAAAGGCGCTTACGGCCCGTTGTCCCTCCAGTACAGCACCAGTTTTGTTGAGAACTGGGACAAGAAATACGAGGTGATGTTCAGCCTCGGTCACCAGCTGGAACTCGGTGACTGGACTCTTGGGGTTGATTTCACCAACATGGTTGGAGATCCTGAGGTGATCCTCCGCAAAGGTGTCACCATCTTCGGAACCGCCAAGTTCAATCCCTCAGACCACTGGGAGTTTGTAGGCAGGGCCGGTTTCGAGCATGCCCACAATCAGAATCTGGACAATGGAATATTCGGCCTCGCCGCTCACTGGTTCCCTCTCAGGAACAACCAGAATCTTCGGATCCACTTCGCGGCGGCCCATCAGCACCTTTATAATATGAACTCCCTCACTATCGGGGCAATGTACTACCTCAACATCCCCAGGAGATAATGAGCGATAACAAGAAGGATATCATCATCAACATAGAGCACCTCTCCAAATCTTTCGGAGACAACCAGGTGCTCAAGGACATATCCCTGTACATCCGTAAAGGCGAGTTCGTGACCCTCCTCGGTCCTTCGGGATGCGGTAAGACCACGCTTCTGAGGATGATCGCTGGTTTTCTCCAGCCGGATGAAGGGCGCATCATGATGGAATGGGGCGACCGTGGCGGCAAGGTTGAATTCCGCGACGTGGCGGGCATTCCTCCTCACCAGAGGCCTCTGAACACCGTGTTCCAGCGCTATGCATTGTTCCCCCATCTCGATGTCTATGACAACATCGCTTTCGGACTCAAACTGAAAGGAGTTCCGAAAGACGAGATAGACACCAGGGTAAAGAAGGTGCTTAAGCTCGTGAGTATGAGCGACTACGAGGACCGTGACGTGGACTCCCTCTCTGGAGGCCAGCAGCAGAGGGTCGCCATCGCGAGGGCTATCGTCAACCAGCCCAAGGTGCTCCTTCTGGACGAGCCGCTCGCCGCCCTCGACCTCAAGATGAGGCAGGACATGCAGATTGAGCTCAAGGAGATGCACCAGAAGCTCGGGATTACCTTCATATATGTCACCCATGAC
>JAEEGL014138423.1_pt1 | contig 14873 bp, 10 predicted proteins | sample 9134231 | NCBI WGS metagenome assembly JAEEGL01 (sample SAMN16246548, study PRJNA631951) | gut metagenome | biome: gut microbiome; feature: rumen; material: fiber-attached | host: Bos | place: Iran: Karaj | collected 2018-10
CCTTTTCCTTAGCTTACATTTCAAGCTGTCTAACCGTCTCACCTTCGTTTTCCCATTCTATGCTGCTGGCTTTTTTTGCACGTATTTTTGCCCATTCGCGAGTCTGTTTAATGCCGTCTTCCATTGTTTTGCTTAATGGAATCATAGAACCTACGGAATTTTCAATATATTGCTGAGTAATCTCTTTTCCGTCATCAAAAGCATCGTAAAGAGCACTTACAATAATTTCTTCTATTTCTGAACCGCTAAAACCAATTGCGGCGTCTGCAAGTTTTTCGAGATTAAAGTTTTTAGCATCGCGGTGACGTTTTTCAAGATGAATCTTAAAGATTTCTTTGCGTTCTGCTTTTGACGGCAAATCAACAAAGAAGATTTCATCAAAACGACCTTTACGAAGCAATTCCGGCGGAAGCTGGCTTACGCTGTTACAAGTTGCAACTACAAAAACAGGAGTCTTTTTTTCCTGAAGCCATGTAAGGAAGGTTCCAAATACACGCGCTGTTGTACCGCCGTCTGTCTGGCCGCTAGAACTAAGGCCGCTAAAGCCTTTTTCCATTTCGTCGAGCCACAAAATACTTGGCGCAATACTTTCTGCTGTTTGAATTGCGCGGCGAACATTTTCTTCTGAACTACCAACAAGACTTGAAAATACTTTACCAACATCAAGCTTTAAAAGCGGAAGCTGCCACATACTGCTGATTGCCTTTGCTGTAAGCGACTTACCACAACCTGGAATACCCAAAAGCAAAATTCCGCGTGGCTCAGGAAGTCCAAATTCGCGAGCCTCTGGAGTAAATGCCTTTCCGCGCTTAGAAAGCCATTTTTTAAGCTCATCAAGACCACCAACCCCCTGCATATTTTCGTTTACATGGCAAAATTCAAGTACACCAGACTTTCTGATAATCTGCTCTTTTTCAGAAAGAATGATTTTAAGATTAAAATCACCAGTTTGAACAAGTGATTTTGCAAATACGTTTTCTGCTTCTTCGGCAGTAAGTCCAAGAGCTGCTTCTACAACTTTTTGGAACAAAGCCGGATTTTTTGAAATTTCAAGTTTGCTTGGATCTCCAATGCTTTCTGAAATATTTTTTACAATCTGGCCGATTTCTTCTTTTCCTGGCAAATTATAATCAATTACAGAAATTTCTTTTTCAAGTTCTACAGGAACTTTCAAAACTGGAGAAACAAAAATGATATTTTTCATTGAAGTTTTTAATGAATGAGCAACATCGCGGAGTTTTCGCACAACAACCGGTTCATTCAAATAAGGATGATAATCCTTCATCACAAAAATACCATTTACATCTGACTGTAAAATGTATTCGAGTACTTTTATAGGGTCTTTGAAATCAGAAAGAAAAGAACCGTCTGGAGTTTCAAGTCCGTTTGTAATGCTCCAGCTGTATAACTGTTTTTTTCGGTCAGAAGTAATTCTGCTAAGCTCGCGCTCTACTCTAGCCTCTTCAAAAGAAACTACATAAATCAAAGGATAGCGCGCACGAATTAAAGTCTCAATTGTTATGCCTGAATTATTGTCCATTTTATTTCAATCCCCTTTCTTTTCATTCACTTAGAAACCCTGTTATTATCATATTCCCAGTTTCATCTATTGTTATTTCCGCTGTCTGCGAATACTCTTCGCATTCTGTTAAATCTTTTTTAATCTTGCCGTCCTCTAATTGCAAAAACCGTTGATTCCCTGAACCTGCCCAACGGCACTTTGACGGAATACTTTTTATAAATTCGCCATCAATTAAATAATCGACAAACAACAAAACATCAGCATGGTTACAAAAAATTTCGTTATATTTATAACCCGAATAAACAAGTGTATTGAGATTTTTTTGTTTCGCTGCTTTTAACAGCTGTTTTAATGCTTCTGCTTGTTCAAAAGGCTCTCCGCCACTAACAGTAAGTCCTTGAATTTTTGAAAAATCAAACTGATTCATAATTGAATCGCAATCCATTTCTGTGCCACCAGAAAAAGACTGGGTTTCAACATTAAAACAACCTTCACAGTGTCTCGAGCACCCCTGAACCCAAACCACCCCACGTTGTCCAGGTCCGTTTGCTTCTGACACCTTTAAGATTGAATTTATTCTCATGAACACATGTTCCTTTTTAGTGAAAAACTTGTTGTATAACCGTGTAACACATCAAACTCATGTGTTACACTTTCTGCAATATATTCGCCTTCAAAAACTTTACCAACATATTTAATGTTTACATGCATGCCAGGAACAAGTTTATATGTACCTTCTGATTTTCCCAATGCTTTCATAAAGTTGAAAGAGTTTTTCTGTAAAGCACCAAGTGCAACATTTTTAGCATCTTCATTATCAAAAATACTCTTATCGACTATATTATGAACCCATTTTCCGTTTCCACCTTTAGAAACTTTAGTGAAATCATTTGAGCCGCCAACCTTTACAGGAACATCAGCAATTTTTGCATTGCCAGTAACACCTTCACACTTAGCCCCATCCCAACCAACAACGTTTACTTCTGAATAAAGATTTTCAAGAGATTGTGTCGGGTAGAATTCAATCAAACTTTTTCCCCACTCAAAAATTAAATCATCATTGCGAACCTGAATATTATCTTTTACATACACCTTTGTGCCGTATGCGTAAAAATCTTTTCCATATTTTTCACAACACTCATGAATATAATCATAATCAGAAAGTCCGTGAATATTATCAAATTCAAAAGTTGCACCAAAAGAATCTACGTCTGCAGTAAGAGAATATGCATCTATAATATCTTTGATATTGTCACTGCAAGACTTATTTTCTGTAGAAGTAAAGTGCATTCCATGCAAAAACTTGTGCATTGCATTAGAACAAGTAACTTCTACCATTTCGTGCCCACCTTCTACAAATCTTGGCGAAAAGGCAGTTATTTCACCATCAAAAACTTCTTCTACATCATCTTTGTACCCAAGATGCACAGAAATTTCGCTTTCAAGTGCCAAGCTACCAAGATCCAGAAGTTTTTCAGCCGAAGTATCAAAAAGCAAAGTACAAGTGCCAACACCATTTAACGTATCATCAACTTTTATATACTTTAGCGCACCTTCATGTTTTGTATCCAGTCGCTTGCCATCAACATAGCAAATCCAAACCGGAGTTAAAGTTTTGTTTTCATCTGACATTAATTATCTAGTCTCCAATTTCTTATATCAAAATAATATGAAAAAACAACTTTTATATCAAGAATAAAAATAGTTAATTAAAATAAATAACAAAGGAAAATAGAAAAAGTTATAAAAGAACATAAAAATTTAACGTTTTTATGTTAGCCTATAATTTGAATGTTCAAATTTGGCCATTTTATAGCTTCGCAATAAGTACGTTCTGTGCTGATTTATAAGCTCTAAAACAAGAGGAAAAACTTATGAAGCAATCCGTGTCTGCAGGCACTATTTTTTTTTGAACATTGCAAATGAATTTAATAGAAGAATTAATAACGTTTTACATTACTGCAAGCGGTTCTGCTAAAGGTCCCCTACCTTACAGGGTGGGTAGCGGAAAAGACCGGAGCGAGTGAGCGAGCCGCAGGCGAACGAACGAGTGAGGACTTTGGAGCGAGGGAGGGGCTCCTCCCTCCTTTATAAAAATCTTTTTTGATTTTATGATTATTTTCTAATAAAAATTTTGATTTCCGTGTTATAATATTAGTGCTATGAAAAAAGAATTGATTGGCACGGCGGTTCCGCTTGGCGCTTTATATACAAAAGATAATCCTGTAATTGGCGAGTTTCCCGACCTTAAGATTTTTGCGGATTTTTGCAAGGCGGCTGGACTTTCGATAATTCAGCTGCTTCCGGTAAATGACACGGGAACACAAAGTTCGCCTTACTCTGGGCTTTCGGCTTTTGCGCTTCACCCGATTTATATTAGAATTAGCGAAGTTGAAGGTTTTAGCGAGCTTTGCCAAGATGATCCAAAATTCAAAATGTCGTACGACGCGTTTATTGCAGCAAATCAATATTGCCCGCGCTATGATTATGATTCTATTTTGAGTACAAAGATTCAGCTGCTCAAACGCATTTATGATGAAACGGAAATTGGAAAAACTGGCGAATCTGGCGAAGTGCTTTCTAAATGGATTAAGTCAAACACTTGGGTTCGCGAATATTCGGTTTACAAAAATCTAAAATGGAATTATATGCAGGCTTCTTGGAAAACCTGGCTTGAATCTGACCGCCACAAAACTAAAGAAGAAATTGCAGCGCTTTGGAACAAAAAAGCGTTTAAGAAAGAACATCTTTTTTATGCCTGGCTTCAGATGATTGCAGATTCTCAGTTTAGAGACGCTGTTGAATACGTTCACGCGCAAGGGCTTTTGCTTAAAGGCGATATGCCAATTTTAATGAACGAAGATTCCGCAGACGCTTGGGCGTGTCCCGAAGTTTTTAATCAGGATTTGCGAGCGGGCTCTCCTGCCGACGGTGATAATCTTACCGGCCAAAACTGGGGTTTTCCAACTTACAACTGGCAGAATCTTAAAGACGATGATTATCGCTGGTGGAAAGAACGTCTCACGAATGCTGCAAAATATTACGACGCTTACAGACTTGATCATATTTTGGGCTTTTTCCGCATTTGGGCAATTCCCGAAGCTGATTTGAATGCATTAAACGGCCACACGGAGCCTTACGCTTTTATCAAAAAATCTGAACTTTACGAACTTGGTTTTGATGATGAAAGAATCCGCTGGTTAAGCCAGCCTCACATTCCAACAAGCGCAATTGAAGATATTACCTGGAATCACGACAAAGCACATCAGATTCTTGCAATTTTCTGCAACAAAATTGACGGCGAAGAACTCTGGCGATTTGCGCCTGCTGTTTTAGGCTCAAAAATGATTGAAAATGCAGACCTTTGCGAACTTTGTGCTTCGGAAGCAATTCCGCGCGTAAAAAAGGTTTTGATTGATTACTGGAGCAACCGCACGCTTTTGGAAATCGCAAAAAACAAGTTTGTTCCTATGTGGACTTTTGGAAGTTCAACTGCATGGCAAACTTTAAATCAAAATGAAAAAGCTGCTCTTTCTGCCTGTTTTGATGAACTGAATTCTAAAAACGAAAAACTTTGGAAAAAACAGGCCGACGAAATATTTTCTGCAATCACAAGCGCTGTAAAAATGATTCCTTGCGGCGAAGATTTGGGAGTAAACATTGAATGTGTTCCAAAAACTATGGAAGCGCACAATATTTTGGGCTTGCGCGTTGTGCGCTGGTGCAGAAAATGGAGCGAAAGCGGCCAGCCATTTATTCCTTTTAGCGAATACACGCCGCTTTCTGTTGTAACTACATCTGTTCACGATTCTTCAACTTTGCGCCAATGGTGGAACGACGAAAAAGAAAGTGTAAAAGCCTTTGTTTATGAAAATCTAAACTTTTTTACAAACAACGAAAAATCTGAAAATGCAGAAAACACTCAAAACGCTGTTTTGCAAATTGCTCAAGCTGATTTTTCGCCGGAAATTGCAAAAGCAATTTTGAACGCTTCTGCAACTGCAAAAAGCCAATGGTTTATTCCACCGCTTCAAGACTTTTTGTATATGGACAAAACGCTTTGGCTAAACGACGCGCGCAACGAAAGAATCAACATTCCAGGCACGGTAAACGAATTTAACTGGACTTACAGGCTGCCTTGCACGCTGGAAGCTTTAATCGAAAATAAGGAATTAATAAATAAAATGAAAGGTATAAAAAAATGAAAGTTTCACATAACGAATTTCACATAAGCCGCAAAATTCGCGATTTGTGCAATTTTGACGGCGGGCTTTTTGCGTCGAGCGGTAATGTTGTTTTTGCAAATATGAAAAACGTGCGCAACTTCCAGCTTTTGATTAATAACGTTTTTGAAATGCGCAAGCAGGAAGACAAAAAACTTTCTGCCGGCCAGCTCAACGCCATGGGGCTGATTGATGAGATTCTGCATTATGTGTGTATGTTGTACCGCCGCGACAAAGTTTTGGGCTTTGGGCGGGAGCTTTTGGCGGAACTCGATAAGGAATTTGGCCAAAATCAAATCGACGAGCTTCTTCTTGCTTTTATGAAGGAATTTCCGCCAGTTGAAGTTTATAAAGAAAAAATCCGCCCACAAGAATATCTTTCGCAAACAACTTTTGATATTGGAACAAAACAAAAGCGCTCAAACCGCGAACAAACGCTCGAAGAACTGATTCTTCTTCATCTTGCTAATGAAAACAAGGCCTTTAAACCTTTTATGATTATGTTTTCAGACAAGGAACTTGCAAAAAATCCTTTGTACGCTAAAACCTGGAAATCTATTCAAAAATACGCAAGTTCGCAGCCAACGTTTGGTCCTTTTAATCATGATTTGATTACGCTTCTTCGCGAGCCTCAGACTTTTGCGCCTGAAAGTTTGCGCGGGCAACTTGAATATATTCAAAAATATTGGGACGAATTTTTGGGCGACTGGCTCAAGCGCATTCTTGCCGGCCTCGACACTCTTTCCGAAGAAGAAAAAGCAAGCTGGCAAGGCTTTGGCGGCGGACTTCCAGATATGGCGCCTTATTCTTTTGAAAATCTTATGAACGAATACGAGCGTTTTTCTGCCGACAGCGAATGGATGCCAAATGTTATTTTGATTGCTAAAACTGTTTTAGTGTGGCTAGATCAGCTTTCTAAACAATACGGCTACGCAATTACAAGACTAGACCAAATTCCAGACGCAGAACTTGACCGCCTGCGCGACGAAGGTTTTACAGGCCTTTGGCTAATTGGCCTTTGGGAACGCTCAAAAGCAAGCCGCCGCATCAAACAGATTTGCGGAAATCCCGAAGCCGCAGCTTCTGCCTACTCTCTTTTTGATTATAATATTGCACAAAATATCGGCGGCTGGGACGCTCTTTCAAACCTGCGCGACCGCTGCTGGCAACGAGGCATTAGGCTTGCTTCTGATATGGTTCCAAACCACACGGGAATGGACGGCGACTGGGTTATAAATCGCCCGGATTTGTTTATTCAGCGCCGCGACTGTCCATTTCCGCACTACTCTTTTAATGGCGAAAATCTTTCGCAAGACGGCCGCGTTTCACTTTTTTTGGAAGATCACTATTACAGCAAAAATGACTGCGCTGTAGTTTTTAAGCGTGTTGATAATCAAACTGGCGATACGCGCTACATTTATCACGGAAACGACGGAACTGGCTTACCCTGGAACGATACTGCCCAAATTGATTTTCTAAATCCGCAGGCACGCGAAGCTGTTATGCAAGAAATTTTACACGTTGCTCACAACTTCCCGATTATTCGTTTTGACGCAGCAATGGTTCTTGCAAAAAAATCAATTCGCCGCCTTTGGTACCCGGAACCAGGTCACGGTGGAGATATTGCAACCCGAAGCGAAACTGGTTTAAGCACTCAACAATTTAACGACGCAATTCCAAACGAATTTTGGCGCGAAGTTGTCGACAGAGTTGCACAGGAATGCCCGGACACTCTTTTACTGGCCGAAGCCTTTTGGATGATGGAAGGCTACTTTGTACGAACGCTTGGTATGCATCGCGTTTATAATTCGGCCTTTATGAATATGCTCAAAAAAGAAGAAAATCAAAAGTACCGCGAAACAATCAAAAATACTATCACGTTCGACCCGCAGGTTCTTAAACGTTATGTAAACTTTATGAACAACCCGGACGAAGAAACTGCAATTGCCCAGTTTGGCGACGGTGATAAATATTTTGGCGTGTGCACTTTGATGATTACAATGCCGGGACTTCCAATGTTTGGACACGGGCAGATTGAAGGCTTTACTGAAAAATACGGAATGGAATACACTAAGGCTTACAAAAATGAACAGCCTAATCAATGGCTTGTAGACCGTCATTGGCACGACATTTTCCCGCTCATGAAAAAACGATATCTTTTTTCGGGCGTAGAAAACTTTTTGCTTTATGATTTATGGGAAAACGGCCATGTAAACGAAAACGTATTTGCTTATTCAAATGGTTGTGGCAACGAGCGTGCTATTGTCTTCTATAATAATAAGTATGAACGCGCTGCCGGCTGGATTAAACAATCAGATCCTTATGCTGTAAAAACCGGAAATGGAGACGAAGTTGTTCTAAAAAGCCGCAGTATTTCTGAAGGCTTGAATCTTACTGCCGAAGATGATAAATACTGCATTTTCCAGGAACACAAAAGCCGCCTTTGGTACATTAGAAAAAGCCGCGAAATCTGCGAAAAAGGCCTTTTTGTAATGCTTAACGGCTTTGAATACCAGGTTTACATAAACGTTCACCAGGTTAGTGATGAAACAGACGGCCGCTACCGCATTTTGTGCGAAACACTCAACGGCAAAGGCTGCGAAGATATTGAAACTGCATGGCAGGAAATTATTTATAAAGATTTATATGAAGTTCTTGCAAAATTTGCAGAAAAAGCATTTATTCCGCTGACAGAACTTTTTGCAAAAAAGCCTGAAACTTCCAAAGTTTCTAAAATTCTTTCTGAATGCAAAAATGATGCTCTTGAGTTCTATTCACTTGCTGCAACAAAAAAACAAGATTCATTAAATTCTCTTGAAAAATCGCAAACAAAAGCTAAAAAAACGGAAGCAAATGATTTTGCAAAACTTTCAGAAGTCTCTTACAAATTATTTGTAAATCGCATAAAACTTCTTGCAAAAATCTTTAGCGCCGCGCCGCTAAAAAAGCCGGCCGACCTTCAAAAAGCCCTCGCCCGCGCGACAGACGTTCCAAAGTTCACACAGTTGCTTGCTCAAGAAAAACCCGAACTTACAAACGCACTTTTAAGCTGGGCTTTTGCCGCAGATTTTGCAGAATCCGGCTTTGCCGAAAAATGGAACTTCGGCCGCAAATTCAACGAATATCTAATAAACGCAAAGCTAATCGAAAAAAGCGAACGCGAACTTTTTACAAAAATCTTTATTCTTGCGGCCGCTTCAGACAACGCTTTGCTTTCAAAAGACGCTAAAAAGGCTGCGGCAAAAATCACCGAGCTTTTAGTTCACAGCAAACACGCAGGCCGCCTTAGCGGAATCAACAATTTTGATAATACCTGGTGGTTCAATAAAGAAATGCTCGACGAAAGTTTAGCTTACGCAATTTTGCTTTTGGCTCTAAACTCAAAAGAAGCAAAACTTGCAGAAGTATTCAAACTTTATAAAACAATTTGCGCCGCAAAACTAAAAGCCGCATACAAATACGAACTTTTGCTCAAAGAATTTGCGCCAAAAAGCGAAAAATCAAAAAAGCCGGCAAGCAAAAAGCAAACGGCAGATTCAAAATCACAAAAAGCTCAAAAACGCAAATCGCAACAGGCAACAAAAACTGAAGCCGCAAAAAAAACTTCAGCAAAAACAGCTAAAAAATAAAAGAGAGGAAAAAAATGTTAAACTGGATTCGGAAATTTGATTTAAAGAAAGCTGGAATCATAAATATCATAATTTGTACAATTAACATAATTGTGCATATTCTTGTAATTTTGGGAATAATTCCTTTCCAATGGGTAAACGGCGGCCGCACAGATTCTTTTGACGAAGCCTGCCGCATTGCTACAAGTTCCATTGTCGTTATGATTATCAGCATTTTGATTACTTTCATTGCAAGCGGAATAATTCCTATAAAATTCAACAAATTTTTGGGCATTTTTCTTTCTGTTATTTTGATTGCAATGTTGCCTTTTTCATTTTTGGGAATTATTCAACAATTTTTAGGAACAATTTTTGAAAAATGTTTTATGAGCATTCTCGCCATTATAGGATTTTGCACAAGCACAAGAATTGCACTCGAAAAACGCTGGTAATTTCTTTTTTAGAATATCTTTTTTATTCCGCAAATTTGTGATAAAATTATCATAGGTTTTTAATAGGTAATGTCTCTTAATTGTAACGAAATAAATCTTATTCTGAATGAGCTGAACCTTCGCGGTGCTTTTATTCAGGATATTATTCAGCCTGGTTATGATACGCTTGCGTTTTATACATATAAAGAAGGAACTGCAAAAACTGTATTAATTTGCACAGCTCAAAATTCCGTTCGTATCAATGAAACCCGGCGAAAAATTACTAAAAATGAAACGCCTCTTCGCTTTATGGAATTCTTGCGCTCAAGAATCAAAGGTTGCCGCATAAATTCGGCCGAACAAATTGGGCTTGAACGCGTAATCAAAATGGAACTTTCGCACAGCGACAGCGAACAATTTAACCTTTACATAAGACTTTGGAATAACGCGGCAAATGTAATTTTGTGCGATAAAAATGATCTTGTTTTAGACAGTATGTTCCGCCGCCCTGAACGTTACGAAGTAAAAGATGAAACTTTTATTCCGCCTGCAGTTGATGAAACAAAACTGAGCCAAGCGGCTGCGCGTTTTCCAATTCGCGATTTTTCTGATTTAGAATTTCAAAGCTTTAACGCATACATTGATTTTTGGTATTCAGAACATTCTGAAACACTTTCGCGCGAAGCTCTTCTCGAAAAAGCTGAAAAATGGTACAACTCTGCGCGCTCAAAAAAAGAAGCGGCTCTCAAAAATCTTTTAGACAAACAAGAATCTTTTAAGAATGCCGGCCAGCTAAAACATCAAGGCGACCTGATTCTTTCTTACGGCTATTTAATTGATAGCAATAGCAATTTTTTAGAATGCGAAGATTATGAAACAGGCAAAACCGTTCGCCTTTTAATCGACCCGAAAAAATCTGCGCAGGAAAATGCTGCCGAATATTATAAAAAATACAAAAAATCAGTTTCTGGAACCGAAGAACTCAAACACGATATTGAAATTCTTCAAAAGCAGATTCAAAAACTTGATTCGCTTTATGATGAAATTAAGCGCGAAACAAATCCGGTTAAAATCGAACAGCTTTTGCGCCGCGATTCCACACCAAAGCAGCAGCAGAAAAAAAATCATCCTGGTCTTGATTACACAGTAAATGGCTGGTATATTCTTGTAGGCCGTGATGCCAACGAAAACGACGAGCTTTTACGCCACCATGTTCGCGGAGAAGACCTTTGGCTTCATGTGCGCGACTTTCCCGGCGGCTACGTTTTTATAAAAGCCCGCAAAGGTAAAACAGTTCCGCTTGATATTCTGCTTGATGCAGCGAATCTTGCAGTTTATTATTCAAAAGCACGAAATGCCGGAAAAACAGATCTTTATTACACGCATGTAAAATATCTTCGTCGTGCAAAAAACGGTCCAAAAGGTCTTGTTTTACCAACTCAAGAAAAAAATCTTTGCATTGAACCGGATAAAGCTCGGCTTACACGGCTTGATTCGCTTCACGAAGAGGCTCAACTTTGAAACAAATAAAAAAAATACAAAATTATTCGAGCGTTAAGCCGATTTTTTTCCTCACAACAAGACCGTGCACCGCACGTTACGCCTGGAAATTTATTTTCACCGTTATAAAAGATTTCTTTTTTTTGCAATTGAATCAAAAATTTCATTTTACAAAACGGCTTGTAATTAATATTGAAACTGATATTGATGATAAAATTCCTTTTGAGCCTGAGCAGGTAAAAAATTATCTTAGTTTTGTAAGTTTTTTTCTAAAGCCAATGGATATGCTAAAAAATCGGCTTGGCTATTTTAAAGCGGCGCCTTATCTTTGCTTGTATTTAAAGTTTCTTTCAAAAATTTACAGCAACGCCGCAACAATTTTCCGTTATTGTATGACAACTACAACGCGGCCAAAATATTATAAAACCCGCAAATTCCGAACAATTCATTTTTTTGACCCGCATTTACTTTGCGCGCCAAGTATTCATGTTGCAATTTCTGCCGGAACTTACGCGTGGTTCAAACAATGTTTTATGCTTGGCATTTTTGATAATGATGAAGCGCAGGAATATCTTGCAGAAATAAAAACTCAAGCCATTAAAATTGTAGAAAGCGTTTTGTTTGTAAAACAGCACAGCGTAAATTGCGTTCCGCTTGCGCTTTATATGCTTTCAACAACAATGAATAAATCATTTTTTACCGCGCAAGACGCAACTGATTTTATTGAAAGTCTTTTTGTAAACTCGCCGGAAATTGACCCTCAAGTTCGCAACGAAATTCTTGAACACTTTTTTTATATGTACGACCGAACTTTGCTCGAAAGTCGCTTTTGCGATGAATGGCAAATCTGCATAAAACATTGGTTAAATGATTTTGCCGTTCAAAGCGGCCAAAATGTGACCTTTGAGCAGGAGATTTAATTTGACCATTCAGGAATTTAAGGCTTTTGCTGTAAAAAATCTTACAAACTCCCAAAGCCCAAAACTTGACGCAGAAGTTTTTTTGGAATTTTATCTCAAACTTACAAAAACGCAGCAGCTTCTTCATAATAATTATGAAATTGATTCTCAAAAACTTGAAGAACTCAAAATCGCTGTTGAAAAACGTGCAAAAGGACTTCCGGTTGCGTACATAACTGGCCACAAAGAATTTTATGGTTATGATTTTTTTGTTACGCCAGATGTTTTGATTCCAAAGCCAGACACAGAAATTCTTGTTGAACGCGCTATTGATGTTATTTTAGAAAAAATTCAATCAAGACACGGCGCGCTGCTAACGGTTTGCGATATGTGCACCGGAAGTGGCTGCATTGCACTTAGTGTTATTAAAACGCTTATTGAAGATGAACGCGTGCCGGCCGAAGAGCTTCCGAAATTTACGCTTGCGGATATTTCGGATCCGGCGCTTGAAATAGCTCGAAAAAATGCAAATGCGCTGCTCGGGAATCTTGGAGAACTCGTGCTTTCGCGCGTAAGTTTTGTTCGCACGAATCTTTTTGAAAATATTGCGCACCGTTTTGACATTATTCTTACTAATCCGCCGTACATTCCGCATACCTTGGTTGATGAACTTTTAAAAGACGGACGAAGTGAGCCGCGACTTGCTTTAGATGGTGATATTACAATTTCTGGCGAACGCGCATTTTCTTTAGAAGGCGCTGAAAAAAACGACGGGCTTGAAATTATACGAAATCTTTTGTCGCAAAGCCGCGAACACCTTTCTCCGCTTGGCACGATTCTTATGGAAACCGGCGAATACAACGCAAAAAAAGCCGCAGCGCTCGGAGAGCGCTGCGGCTATAAATCACTTATTCATAAAGATTTAGAAGGTCAACTTCGCGTAGTTGAATTAAACTAAAACGTTTCTGCCTTTGTAAAAAACAAACTGATTCCTTCATTCGGAAATTTCTTAATTACCGCATCTATTACAGCCTTCATTTTCAACGCTGTTTTTTTATCAAGATAGGTAAAAAGCACAAAGTTCATTTCCGGCCAAACGGTATCGCCAAGTTTTTTGGTGCGGCCGCCGCGACCATTTATTTCAGGTATAACGGTGTACTGTAGCGAAGGAATCTCCTGCTCAAGCAATTCTATTATATCTTCTTGAACAGACTGATTTGAAATAACTTCTGCACGATATATATCAGCCATTAAGTTCCTCCTTATTTTCAACATATTGAACCTTAATTTTTGAACGTCTAACTTTACGCTTTTTCATAACCAGACTATAAAGAATCGGAATTATCAAAAGTGTAACAAAGGTACTTGAAATCAAACCACCAACAACGGCAATTGCAATCGGTCGAACCATACTAACCTGGCCAGATGAAGTAAAACACATTGGAAGCATACCAAGAATTGTTGTGAGCGTTGTCATCAGAACCGGGCGGAATCTACTTTTTCCAGCTTCAAGGCAAGCCTCTTTCAATTCAACTCCGCGACCTACAAGAATATTTGTATAATCTACAAGAATAATTCCGTTGTTTACAACTATTCCAATCAGCATAATAACGCCAACGGCTGTCATAGTCGAAAGCGATTCGCCAATTATTTTATGTATCAAAATTACACCAATTATAATAAATGGCATTGTCGCAAGATTTATAAATGGGGCTTTGAATGACTCATAAGTTGCAGCCATTACGCCAAATACCATTAAAATCGCCATTATTGCAATTTTGATATAAATTCCATATTCATTTTTTGTTTCTTTCCAGGCACCTTCGTAACTTACAACAACTGAATCTGGAATAATCAAATTCGATTGAACCATTTCTTTGATTTCATCTTCTATTACATTGTCATTTTCTTTTGTAAGATTATTCGCTGTAATATGAATTATTCGTTTTTGGTCTTCATGTCTGATAGAAACTGGGCCAAGTCCTTTTTTGATTGAAGCAAAATTTGCAACGCTAACCATTCCGCCGTTTCCACGAACATATATTGATTCCAAATCGTTTATTGTTTTTCTGTCTTCTGGACGATATGCAACTACAACATTGTAATTTTTTCCGTTACTTTTATAAGTACAAGCTGTAGAACCATTTATAGCATAATTGATTTCACGCGCAACTGTTGCAATATCAACTCCCATTGAATAAGCACGTTCGCGGTCAATTTCAATTTCAACTTGTGGAAGTCCTTTGTCCATACTAACAGAAGGTTCGCTGATTTTCTTATTTGCAGAAATAACATCGCGAATATCTTCCGCTGTATCAAGAGCCGCGTCCAAATCATCAGAACGAATAACAATATCAACGCTGCTTTTTCCGCCCCAACCGCCTCGAAAACCTGAACTAAAAGAAAGTCTTGCGCTTGGGAATTCAGCAAAATGCTTTCGTAATTTGTTTTGCATTACTTCTGCTGAATCAATTTGTTTTGAAGTTTCTGGCAACGCAATTGAAATTGAACCTCGGTTTGTATTTCGGCCGCCAATTGAAGTTGTAATTGTTTTTATTCCTTTACATTCTTCTTTTACATAAGCTTCAAGTGCCATTACAACTTCTTTTGTTTCTTCAAAAGGTGTTGCAGTTGCCATATTGATATTTAGCGTAACCTGATCATCACGGCCTGCAGGCATATTTGTAAGC
>JAEEGL014738912.1_pt1 | contig 14873 bp, 8 predicted proteins | sample 9134231 | NCBI WGS metagenome assembly JAEEGL01 (sample SAMN16246548, study PRJNA631951) | gut metagenome | biome: gut microbiome; feature: rumen; material: fiber-attached | host: Bos | place: Iran: Karaj | collected 2018-10
ATCCTGTGACCCCACCAGAGCTGCCTGGAGATGCACCAGTCCTTGATGTCCTCCATCCAGTGATAGTAGATCTTGTCGAACCTGTCGGGCACGAAGCGGCATTCGCCCCTTCTCACGGCCTCTATGGCGGGCTCGGCGAGCGGCTGCATCTTGACGAACCACTGCTCGCTGATGCGCGGCTCAACTATATCGTGGCACCTGTAGCATTCACCCTGGGGTATGACCATGTCCTCGGTCTTGACGAGGAAGCCCGCGGCGTCGAGATCGGCGACCCAGGCCTTTCTGCACTCGTAGCGGTCCATGCCCTCGTACTTTCCGGCGAGAGCGGTCATGCGGGCCTTTTCGTCTATGCACTCGAGTATCTCGAGGCCGTGCCTCTGACCGACCTCGAAGTCGTTCGGGTCGCAGGACGGAGTGATCTTGACCGCGCCGGTGCCCTTCTCGGGATCGGGATACTCGTCCGCTATGACGGGTATCTCGCGGCCGACGATCGGCAGTATCACGGTCTTTCCGACGAGGTCCTTATACCTTTCGTCGGAGGGATGGACCGCGACGGCCACGTCGGCGAACATCGTCTCGGGACGTGAGGTCGCGACGGTTATGCCCTCGCCTCCGTCAGCGCCGGGATATCTGAAATACCAGTACTTTCCGTTGTGATCGGCGTGCTCGACCTCTATGTCGGAAAGCGCGCTTCCGCAGGTCGGACACCAGTTAATGAGCCTTGCTCCCTTATAGATGAGGCCCTTTTCGTAGAGGCGCACGAAGTGCTCCTTGACGGCCTCGCTGCAGCCCTCGTCCATGGTGAAGCGCTCGCGGCTCCAGTCGCAGGACGCGCCCATCTTTCTCTGCTGGGTGGTGATGCGGTTGCCGTACTGCTCCTTCCAGGCCCAGGCCCTCTTCAGGAACTCCTCTCTTCCGAGCTCCTGCTTGGTCTTGCCCTCTTCGGCCTTTATCTTCTCGACGACCTTTACCTCGGTCGCTATGCTCGCGTGGTCGGTGCCGGGAAGCCACAGAGTCGAATAGCCCTGCATCCTCTTGAATCTGGTGAGGACGTCCTGAAGGGCGAGGTCCATGGCGTGGCCCATGTGGAGCTGTCCGGTGATGTTCGGAGGCGGCATCATGACCGTGAAGTGGCCTCTGCCCTCTCTCTTCACGGGCTTAAAGGCTCCGCTCTCCTCCCATTTCTCATATATGCGGCCCTCGAAGTCCTTCGGGTCGTATGCCTTTGGCATATTATTTTCCATAAGAAACCCTCCCTGAAAAATACCTGCGGATAATTCATATATTATCTCTTTCCGCCTGTTTTTTGTCAATAACGGTTGCGCTTCGGAGCCGCACTTTGATAATATAACGTGAATAGGCATAAATATACAGAAAGGCTTAATAAATCAAATGGAAAGAAGCAAGATCATAGAGCTCAGGGACGTCACCAAGATCTATGACGGAGAGGCCGTCTTAAGGAACATCAGCCTCGACATATACGACAACGAGTTCATGACGATACTGGGCCCGTCGGGCTGCGGCAAGACCACGACTCTGGGGCTCATAGGAGGCTTTGAGTCTCCCGACGCGGGAAAGATATATTTCGACGGAAGGCTGATAAACGACGTGCCGCCCTACGAAAGGCACGTCAACACCGTGTTCCAGAGATACGCCCTCTTCCCGCATCTCAACGTCTACGAGAACATAGCCTTCGGCCTCCGAATAAAGAAGGTCCCCGAGGCCGAGATCTCCCAGAACGTAAAGGAGATGCTCAGGCTCGTGAACCTCGAAGGCTTTGAAAGGCGCAGCGTTTCAACGCTTTCGGGCGGCCAGCAGCAGAGGGTCGCCATCGCGAGAGCTCTTATAATGAAGCCCCGCGTCCTTCTTCTCGACGAGCCCCTCGGAGCTCTCGATCTCAAGCTGCGCAAGGACATGCAGCAGGAGCTCAAGAACATACAGAAGCAGACCGGCATCACCTTCGTCTACGTCACCCACGACCAGGAGGAGGCTCTCTCCATGTCCGACACCGTGGTCGTGATGAACAAGGGCGAGATACTTCAGACCGGAAGCCCCGTGGACATCTACAACGAGCCGGCGAACGCCTTCGTCGCCGACTTCATAGGAGAATCCAACATAGTCGACGGAGTGATGAAGGACGATTTCGTCGTTTCGCTCGCTGGCAGGGATTTCGAATGCGTCGACAAGGGCTTTGAGCCCGGGGAAAGGGTCGACGTCGTGATAAGGCCCGAGGACATCGACATAGTCTCTCCGGAGGAAGGCATGCTCACGGGCATAGTAAGGAGCATAACCTTCAGAGGCGTGCTCTACGACATAATAGTCGACATAGACGACTTCCTCTGGCTTATCCAGACCACCGACCTCGCGAGCCTCGGAGACCGCATAGGCGTAAGCATAGAGCCCGAGGCCTTCCATATAATGAAAAGGTCGGAATACTCCGACATGTTCGGCGATTTCTCCAGCCACTCGCTGGAGATCGACCTGCTCTCCGAGAACACCGAAGCGGAAGAGGAGGAGGACAGATGAGGGGCCGCGCAGGAAGATCCACGCTCGCCCCGCACGCGGTCTGGAGCATTCTTTTCATAATCGCTCCGCTGCTCTTCGTCGTCTGGTACACCTTCACGGACCAGGACGGCGGCTTTACGCTGGGCAATATCCAGAGGCTCTTCACGGGCAACTATCTGATAATCTTCGTGAATTCGGTATGCATGGCCCTTATAGCGACCGTGATATGCCTTCTGATCGCCTACCCCGCCGCCTATTTCTTCACCAAGCTGAAGGCGAAGTGGCAGAAGACGGTGATACTGCTGATCATGATCCCGCTCTGGATGAACTTCCTGATCACGACCTATTCCTGGATGACCCTCCTCGAGGACACCGGGATAATAAACACGGTGCTCGGAGCGCTTCACATCTGGCCTCTGCACATGATAAACACACCCGGAGCGGTCATAGCCGGCATGGTGTTCTGCTTCCTGCCCTACATGATACTTCCGATCTATTCGGTGATGTCCGGCACCGACGTGAAGCTCTTTGAAGCCGCCGCGGACCTGGGCTGCAACGGCAGGCAGGTATTCCTGAGGGTCGTAGTCCCGATGTCCGTCCCCGGCGTGATCTCGGGCATAACCATGGTATTCGTGCCGGCGGTCAGCACCTTCTACATCTCCCAGAAGCTGGGCGGAGGCACCTTCCAGCTCATAGGCGACACCATCGAGAACTACTTCACCGGAGTCTCGGTCAACTACCACTTCGGCGCGGCGCTTTCGATGCTGCTGATGATACTGATACTCATCTCGATGTTCATAATGAACCGCTTCACCGATACCGAAGAGACCGTCAGCAGGAGGCCCCTGGCATGAAAAGAGCTTCCCGCATATATCTCGCGATAGTATTCCTCTTCCTGTACGCGCCGATAGTCGTCATGGTGCTGATATCCTTCAATTCCGGGGATTCGGTCTCCCAGATGGCGGGGCTTTCGCTCAAGTGGTACAGGGAGCTCGCCGGCGACGGCAACACCCTCCAGGCGCTCAAGAACACACTCACGCTGTCCGTGAGCGCGGCGGCCTGCGCGACCCTGATAGGGACTCTCGCGGCCGTAGGCATAAACAAGCTCCGCAGCAAGAGGCTCCGCAGCGCGGTCATGACGGTGACGGACATACCCATGATGAACCCGGACATAGTCACCGGCATCTCTCTTATGCTGCTCTTCGTATTCGTCTCGGGCATACTCAGAACGGACAGCGCCCTCTCCTTCTGGACGCTGCTGATCGCGCACATAACCTTCTGCCTGCCCTACGTTATACTGCTCGTCCTGCCCAAGCTGAGGCAAATGGACAGAAGCCTTCCCGAGGCCGCGATGGACCTCGGCTGCACGCCCCTTCAGTCCTTCATGAAGGTCGAGCTTCCGCACATAATCCCGGGCATAGCGGCCGGCTTCATAATGAGCTTCACCCTGTCGTTCGACGACTTCGTCATAAGCAACTTCACCACGGGCTCCAGCTTCGAGACGCTCACGATCCACATCTACGCGATGACGAAAAAGATGGTCAAGCCCAACATCTACGCTCTGTCCACCATGATATTCGTATCGGTGCTGGTGCTTCTCATAATATACAACGTCATAGAGACGAGATCGGAGGCCAGAAATGAAAGGCGCCGCTGAAAGCCGCGCCTTCCGCGCGCTCAGGGCGGCCCTGCTGGCGGCCCTGCTCATAGCCTCGGTCTTCGCTCTATCCTCCTGCGGGGATACGGACGACGTGCTCTACGTATACAACTGGGGCGAATACATATCGGACGGGACCCTGGACAGCGTAGACGTGATCGCGGAATTCGAGGATTACTACGAGGAGCTGACCGGCCGGACGGTAAAGGTCTATTATTCCACCTACGCCTCGAACGAGGACCTCTACGCCAAGATAGCGGGAGCCGCCTCAGAATACGATGTGATAGTGCCCTCGGAATACATGGTGCAGCGCATGATATCCGAGCATCTTCTGCTGCCTCTGAACATCGAGGAGGTCTGCGATGAATACGGAGCCGTATGCTATCTGGACAATATAGACGAAGCCTATCTCGACCACTTCTTCGACCCCGGCAACGTCTATTCGGTGCCCTATACCGTGGGAAGGACCGGCATAATATACAACTCGGCCATGGTCGACGAGGAGGACTGCGGAGACTGGGATCTGCTGTGGAACGAGAAATACAGCGGCAAGATCCTCCAGTTCAACAACGTCATGGACGCCTTCTCGACCGCCCTCTACAGCATGGGCAGCACTATATACAGCGAGGATCCGCAGGACTGGAGAGACGCCCACGAGCTGCTCGCGGAGCAGAAGCCCCTCGTTCAGGGCTACGTGCTCGACGAGGTATACAACAAGATGGAATCCGGCGAGGCCTGGATCGCGCCCTACTACGTAGGCGACTTTCTGATGATGCAGGAGAATAACGAGGATCTCGACTTCTACTATCCTGAGGACACCTGCGTCTTCATAGAGTCTATGTGCATACCCAAGTGCAGCCAGAACCAGAAGCTCGCCGCGCTCTTCATCAACTACATGCAGGCCGAAGAGCCGGCCGTTGCCAACGCCGAATACATACTCTATACCACCCCGAACAGGGCAGCCCGCGAGAACGGGGAATACATTGAATACATGGGCGAGGACTGGATGGAGATGCTCTATCCCGAGGACCTCGACTGGAGCTACGAGATAGAATACAACGCGATGAGGGATATGGACCCCGGGATCAAGAAGCTCGCGAGCGACCTGTGGGAGGACATCAAGATCAACGGAGGCCTTAGCGCCTCGTTCTACGTCGTCTCGGCAGTGCTCGCGGCCGCGATAGTCGCGGGCCTTGCCGCCATAGTGATAAGAAACAGAAAGAGAGAGAAATATTACTGAAGGCTCATTGCCGGCCGTGAGACAAAAAGGCAGGCGGCCGGAAACGCGAAAGAAAAAGCCTGTGCGGAGAGCTCCTCAGCACAGGCTTTTTATATGTTCAAGACACTTTCTTATATCTTCGGGCAGCGGAGAATCGAGTATTATGCGGACTCCGCTCACGGGATGGTCGAATTCGAGATGGGCCGCGTGCAGGGCCTGCCTCGGCATCCACTCCGGATTTTCGGGGCAGCCGAATAGCTGGGCGTATAGCTCGTCTCCGACTATCGGATGGCCCAGCCAGGTCATGTGGGCCCTTATCTGATGAGTGCGTCCGGTCACCAGGCGGCACTCGAGAAGAGTGTAGCCCTCGAGCTGTCCCGTTCCCTCGCAGCGGAATATCTCCACCGGCCTGTAATACGTGACCGACGGCATGCCGCCCTCTATGACGGTGCGCCTCGCCGGATGGCCGGGCTCCTTGCCTATCGGGGCGTCTATCCTGCCGCCCTCCTCAACGATCCCGTGGACAACGGCAAGATATTTCTTGACCACCCTGCCCGTCTGCATCTCGCGGGAGATGCGGTCCTGGGCGTGAGGGTTCTTCGCTATTATAACGAGGCCGGAGGTGTCCCTGTCGAGCCTGTTCACGAGCCTGAGCCTGCAGGTCTCGCCCTTCCGGGCGCTGTAAAAGGCAGCGCCGTTTATCAGCGTGCCGCTCTGGCAGTTCTTTGTGGGATGCACGACCATGCCGGGCCGCTTGTTTACGACCATGAGGTCCGCGTCGTCGTAGACCACCTCTATGCCAATATCCTCCGGCTCGAACCAGCTGTCCTCCTCGGGAAAGACGACCTCTATGACGTCGCCGGCCCATACGGTGTCTCCGAGCTTGGCCAGATGCCCGTTGAGCCTTACTCCGTCCGAGTATTTGACCTTCTTCATAAAGCGCGAGGAAAGGCTGAGCTGCCTTCTGAGCAGCTCCCTTATCTTGCGTCCTTCATCCTCTTTTTCGACCGTATACCTTAGCTCTGCCATATGATCGCTTCCGTGATGATTTTATCGCATCTGAGGACCGCGCGCAAAGCCCGCGCACCGGAGTTTTTCCGCCCCGAAAAAAACCGAAAAAATATCAAAAAAGCCTTGATTTTCGAACGGATATACAATATACTTACCCCGATAAAGCTAATTTGTTAATATAATGTAATAATTATATTCGGCAAACTCATCGCAAGATGGGGACGCAAAGCTATAGGGACTCTACGTCATCACCGAGTCAGCCAGTTGCAAAAGCAATTTGGCTGACTTTTCAATTATAAGGCCTTTTTCGAAAAAACGAAACTACGCGATATGGATAAAATCAAACAGCAGAAATTTTCAATAGTCATGATCGTGTTTTCGATGATATTCACCCTGCTGCTGCTGGTGGCGGCGACTCTGGCATGGTTCATGACAAACAATCAGACCAACGCGGACAATATGCAGCTGGCCGTCGAAGCCTCGCCCAACCTGATCATATCGGACAGCCTGAGCGCGGCCGGCGGAGCCATGGATCCCGAGCTGATGAACATCAACAGCGGAGAGCCCTTCGCCATCGTCTTCACGGACGACAACGGCACCTACCAGCCCGCGACCCACGACGACGACTACGTCACCTACACCACGGGACTCAAGACCGTGGCCGACGCCACTCCGGCGAACATCGGCACAGCCTCCGGCATATACATCGGAAACAGCTACGTCGACTGCGAGGACGGAGTCCACTTCAAGGACTACACGGTCTACGTCGCCTCCCACGGAGACGCCCTCACGAACGCCAAGATGACCGTGAACATAAGCTCCGCGGTCAACGACAGCACCTCCGCCGAGGTCACCTCCGGAAGCCTGATGGCTGCCTCGATCGACGTATATAAGAACTCGGTCTCCTCGGCCAACTACCTCGGGACCGTGAACGTCGCCGAGAAGGATCCGGTCTATGTGGTAGGAGGAGCCGATTCCACGGGCACCATCCCCCTCAACACCTCGAACGTGCTCACCTTCGTTCTCAGATGCTACTTCGACGGAGCTCTCGAGAACAACGGTACGGCATATATAAACACCGCGACACTCGACACATCAAAGGTTGTTATCAACGTGCGCTTTACGGCTCAGACGTACTGATTTAAATGAACAGAGAACATAACAGAAACGAAATGACGACTAAGAAACAACGGATAGTGAGCAGGCTCGGCTTCAACGCGCTGGTCATGATCTGCTGCGCCGCCCTGCTGACGACCGGCACTCTCGCCTGGCTCATCTACAACCGCGAGGTCGATTCCGCGAACATGGAGATGACGATAGAGGCTACGCCTAACCTCGTCATATCCGACAACGCCTCGGCGATAGCCAGTTACACAAAGGCGAACTGGACGGACTCATACATCGTCAAGTCATGGGCCGATACGGCGCAGGAGCTGATCCCGACGGACCACTACGACTCCGCGGTATATACGAACGTCACCGGCACCAACAGGTTCAACCTCGTCTACAACACCAACCCCGAGGAAGTGAGCAGGACCACCGGCAAGGGCAACGGACTCACCTTCGAGCACGTTCCGGCTGACGGCGAAAACCTGTACTTCCTGGACAGGAACGTTTACATAGCATCCCTCGACAAGGAGCTGCTGAAGGGCACCGATTATACGAATATCACCTTCACGATCGAGGAGGTCGGAAACGGCACGGCTACAAACACCGCCTACAAGGCCGCGAGCATAGACGTTTACATCGACGGCACCTACAGGGGAACGCTCGATCTCGACACGAAGGACAGCTTCAGCGTGAGCAACATCAACGCCATACCGGTGAACACGACGTCCAGCATCAACATAACCTTCCGCTGCTACTTCAACGGAGCGCTGGAGAATGCCTCGGACAACACGAAGACCTACGTCAACTCCACCGCGCTTTCCACAAACAACGCGGACGTGAGCATGACGGTAAAGATAAGCGCCAATTGACAACGAACTCAGTTAAGAACGAAAAACAGAAAGGAGGCAGGCCGGTGAGAATAATACGCGCTGTAGTCGTACCAGCACTTCTGGTCTGTCTTCTCTGCGTGTCCGCCAGCTTCGCGTGGATGAACGTGAACAAGGGCATCGAATCGCGCAACATCGCGATCACCGTGGAGCCCGTCAGCGACGTCACGACCATATCCTGCTACGCCCTCAGATACGACGGCAGCCTCGGCGCCGTCTGCTACAAGATAGGCGAAGGCCCGGGAGAGGTGCTCGACGTCACCATGACGGAGTTCGACAGGATATTCCGCGACCGCGTCGTCAACACCCCGCTGATCTACGTGCTCGAGCTCGGCCACGTGCCCAACAACGCGGGCAATTACATCTCGCTCAAGGTACCCTGCACCGAGAAGTTCATCCTGCCCTCCGGAGGCGTCGCGACCAACGACTACACCGATACCGGAGCCCAGTTCGCCATCCAGGACTACATCTCCAATATCATATCAGTGAAGGTCGGCTGCGGCGGCCGTATAACCGAGCCCACCGCCACCCTCAACACCCGCGTCGAGAACAACGTGAATATCTTCAACACCCAGATGGAAGCCTTCAGAAACGTCACCTCGGGCGAAAAGATAGGTGAATTCGTCTCCGTTGACAAATCCGGCGCGTCGCCCGTCTATTCGAAGACCAGCAGCGTAATGCTCAGGCTCAGCCAGAGCGAATACGGACAGAGCGTCTTCACCGCGGCCGACGAGGGCGGCGGAACGAGCAACCACCTCACGCTTTACATCCAGTTCGACTACGACGAGGCCATGATGGACGAATACATCTCGCATATGCCCAACGATCTGGATACCGATATAACCTTTGAAAACGACCTCGCTATAATGCAGATGCTTATAGGGTCGGGAAACAACTGATATGAGCAAAAAACGCTCCTTAATGATCTTATATATCGCCCTTCTGCTTCTGATCGCAGTGATCGGAAGCACCTTTGCGTGGCTCGGGCTCGACCAGAACACCATAGTCACCCATATCTCGGGCAGGCTGGTAAGCGAATACTTCCACTGCGGCTGCGGCACCGAAGAAGACCCCTTCGTCATCACGAGGCCCATACACTACTACCACATGGTCGAGTTCTTCCAGCGCACGACCAACCTCCCGGCGGTGGTATACGGCAGCGACAACAATATAATGGTCAAGTTCGGCACGGACTATCTCTATTTCCAGATAGGCTGCCCGGAGGAACAGCTCTACGATCCGACCATAAGGCCCCAGACCGATGAGAACACCGAGTATTACGTATTCGACTACGACTCCATCGGAACTCTGCAGACCGAGGTCGTCAACGGAGTGACCCGCGGCGTAAGGAGCCAGAACCTCAACATGGCTTACTACTCCGGCGAGCTCGCCCTGATGCCCATAGGCTCCTCCGAGATACCCTTCGTGGGCCAGGTCGACGGAAAGAACATAACCGTCTCCAATCTTATGATCACCCCGACCAGCACGGTCGACGTATATACCTACGACGCCAACGGAAGCCCGATCGGACTTCCCGTCTCCACCGAACGCTACACCTGCGACATCGGCGTATTCGGCTACGTCGGAGCCGAGGGTGTGCCCTACGGCGGCAGCGAGAACGTTGCTACAGCCATCAAGAACATCTATTTCGACGGCATCACCATAGACCTCAGCGGTCTCAGCTCGAGCGCCATCGTGAGCCTTATAGACGGTCAGCCGCACACGAACAATTCCGAGATCCACAACAGCACGACCTGCTATGCGGGCTATATAGCGGGCCACATCAAGACCTCGACCTCCGTTCAGGACGTCTACATCAACAACGCGACCATGATCGGCGGAAACCCGGCCCAGATAGGCTACGGGTACTTCGGCTGCGTCGAGACCCCGAACGGAGAAACTCTTCCGACCCTCGAATCCGAGGTGGCTCTGATCAGAGGCGAAGGCGACGACGCCGGCTTCGGAAGCTCCGTGGACATGAGGACCACCTTCCAGCGTCTGATGGCCATATTCAACGAGGTCAGGAACACCACCTCGCAGTACGTTTCCGCCGAGACCATCATCGTCGATCAGACGGATCACAATAAGGAGACCGTCATCGATCAGACCATGACCAACGTCGGCCAGTACAACACCGGAAGCGGCCGTATAACCTATAAGTATTACGAATCCCCCAGAGGAGGACATTTCGCCTTCCCGAGCGACGCCGCCACCAGCGAAAGCGGCACGGGCAACATCTACGAGTGTCTGTACGGCGCAAGCGAGCACTATCCGAAGACCGTCACCTACTACACCCTGATCCTGGACAACGAGACCGGCACCTACGCCAAGGTGCCCGGATATCTCATCCATGACGGCAGCGGCTACCTGCGCATGAGCTCCAACACAGCCGCCGGAAACGGAGCGAAGGAGGACGCGAACGTATGGATACTCGACGGAGACGGTCACCTCTATACATATGAAACTGCATATACCGACGAAAACGGCGTAGCCTACGCCGCGACCGGTTCCGCCCTTCATTACCTCAACGCGGGCAATAACGGAAACCTCGCGGTCTCCAACACGCCTTCCACCTTATGGGATCTCGACGCACAGACCGGAGAGATCGGCTATACGGACGGCGGAGGCACGACCTGGCATCTGATATATGACAGCGGCTGGGGACTCTACCCCTTCACCGACACTCTCGCCATATACAACGGCGTGAACTACCTCGGAAGCCCGGCCTCCGCGAATCTCGCGGGGACCTCGGCGGCTCACGCCCGCTGGGTGTTCGAGGACAATTATCTCAAGACCTTCATAAGAGGCACCGGATACAGATATCTGAACGCCTCCGGGTCGACGCTGTCTCTCGGAGCCGCCCCCTCGACCGAATGGACGAGGAACGGCGCGGTCCTCTCCTGCACCGGAGACGACGGCCGCACCTGGTATCTCTGCTATGACGGCGGCTGGACCATGCTCCCCTTCGACACGAGCTTCAGCATCTCCGACGGAAGCAGCTTCCTCGGAGCGAACGGAACGACTCCGGACGGCGTAAACGAAGCCTCCGCCCTGCACTTCGCGCAGGAAGGAAGCGCCGTAATAACGATGATCAACGGGAACGTAAGATACCTTTCCGCCAGCGGCGGAACGCTCTCTTACGCCGCGGCGGATCCCTCGATAGTCTGGAGCAGGACCGACGACGCCCTCTCCTATACCGACGCGGGCGGCACGACCTGGTATCTGCGCTGCGCGGACGGCGAATGGGATCTCTTCCCCTCCCGCACCACCTATAAGATACACAGCGGAAACAGCTACTTCGCCGCGTCGGGCAATTCCCTGAACGTGAGCGGCGAGGCGGCCGCGTCGGTCTGGGGCATAGACGAAGGCAAGCTCTTCACCACTCAGAACGGGACCATATACTATCTCGACGGCGCGACGAACGGCTCGGGAGATATGAGCCTCACGACCAGCAAGGCCTCGGCCGAGGACTGGACCTACGACACCGAAGGCGGCTACTTCACCTGCACCGGCGGCGGAGAGACCTGGTACCTCTACTTAAGAGGCGGAAGCTGGGTCCTCTGTCCGGCCGAAAGCGTCACGTTCATTTCCTACGGCGGGACCGCACTGGGAGCAGCCGGAAATACGACCCTCGGCACGAACGAATCGGCCTGGGTCGTCGACGGCGAAGGCAATATCTATACGTATTACAACGGAGCGGAACGCTATCTGGTCAGCGCCGCCGGGACCGTGAACCTCGCGGCTTCGCCCTCCACTGTATGGACGATCAATCAGGACGGCTCCCTCACCGACGATAACGGCTGGTATCTGGTATACGACGGCGGATGGAAGACCGTTCCCGCCCTCACCTCACTCAAGATAGACGACGGCGAAAACCACTTCCTTACCAGGAGCGGCAACTCCTCGGTCACCAGCACGTCAGGGAACACCGACGCCTCCACCTGGTATGCCGACGGCAGCAGGCTCTTCACCGTGAACGGGACGACCAGATACTATCTGACCGCCACGAACAGCACCCTCGGCCTCAGCCAGAACGCCGCTGAGGGCACCGAATTCACCTACAGCCAGGCGGAAGACGCGATGACGTTCACCTACGACGAGCAGACCTATTACGTCATATACCGCAACGGCTGGACCGTATACACAAGCACCGAGATCCCGGGACCGATTCACGATTCCTCTTCGGCGCACTATCTCAACGCGACCGCGAACGGAGTGACCACCGGAGCGTCCGGAACTACGGACTGGCTGTTCGACAGCACGACCGGAAAGATCAGCTGCGATATAAACGGCACGACCTATTATCTGAGGGGCGCGCTCGAAGCGAGACAGACCCGCTCGACCACCAACCTCACGGTCACGACCAACGCTAACGACAGCGGAACGACCTGGACCCATTCCAACGGGACCCTCACCACCACGCTGAACGCCGGCGGCGGAAACGCCACGTATACCGCGGTCATTGAAGACAACGAGTGGAAGCTGATGGATCTGTCTCAGAATTACCACACCGTTCACGCGACTCAGTCGGGATATTATCTGAACACGACCACCGCGAACAACCCCGCGCCCGCGGGCGATACCGACGAGAGCGACGCCACGCTGTGGACCTTCTCGAACGAGACAGTGGCAAACAATCAGCAATTCACCTTGTCGACGCTGATCAACGGGACCAGGTATTATCTGCATATGCAGAACTCCAATAACTCCAACGCAACGCTCAGCACCACGTCCCAGAACCTCAGATGGTACGTCGGCAACTATACCTCGATAAGACCGGTAAGCAACGGCTGGTCGTACTATAATTACGAACTCTCGCATACCAATAACAACGTATGGAGGAGCGCAAGGGCGAACGCCAACTACGCGATCGCGGAAGACGAGATCAGCTTCAGCGCGGCCTCCGTAGTCATAGAAGGCGCCGTCAAAAAGGTGTTTGAAAACGAAAGCACTCTGAGCGGCACCGTGACGACCGAAGAAGCAAACGCCAGGGACAACGTCGCCTTCACCGAGAACGCGGCCGACACCGTGATGAGCTTCGCGGCAATAAGCGAGAACGTAAGCCACAGCATAGAAGCGGTCGCCGAGGATCTCAGCGTGGAGCTTGAGAACTCGGAGATCAGATTCCTCGAGATATCGAGTCAGGCTCAGGTCAAGAGCGGCGGACACACCTACTTTCCGCTCAGAGTCGACAAGGACGCCAACGGCAATTATCCCGCCGGCTACGCCGTCTCGCCCAAGAACACGGGCTACATCATAAGCGGCGCGAACATCTTTGACAGTACCGACCCCGGAAGCAACACGCAGTATCAGAAGGGCTACGGAGACATACGTGTCGCGGGCTGGCCGATCGACAGCATCGAAGGATCCTACAGCACGACCGCCCTTTCGTACTCCCAGATCCGCAACGGGAACAACTACCTCTGCCTGACCGACGAGGATGAGGACGGACAGCTCGAGATAAGCAACACCACTGACGCCTCGAAGGCGAACTACTGGTACTACGAGGGCAACAAGCTCTACACGTACGTAGGAAAGAACACCTATTATCTGACCTACGAAAACAACGACCTCGCCCTCTCGACCACGAACGGAGTCAACTGGACCTACGGAAACAACCGCCTTTACAGCAACCAGAACGGAGCGAACCGCTATATCCGCTACAACAACGGCTGGACGGCGACTAACAGCACAACGAACGCGACGCTGACTCTGAGCAGGGGCGGCTTCACCAACGTATATACATATAACGACAGCGGAAGAACGACGCCGACCGTAAGCGAGGTATACACGAGGTCTTCGACGCAGCTCCTGAGGGTCCTGAACGGGGCGAACAGAGTTTACGGCCTGCACTTCATGGACGCGGCGATATCCATGGATCATCTGATCAGAGCCGACTACGTGAGCTACTTCGGCCAGGAGTTCACCGATTACGAGCTCCCCGAGGACAGCATCGACTTCCACCTGATCGAGAACGGTACCATAAGCTTCTTCTCCGGCACCTACTTCACCGGAAACAACGCTTTCTTCTCGCTCCATCAGGTATTCAGATATACCGCGAACGATCCGGAGGTGCTCGCGGGAGACAAGAAGGTCGAGGACATAAAGGACATCAAGGAGATATCCGAGGTCTACACGCACAGCTCCGGCGAGAAGGACCGCAACTACATCTACAAGTTCGCGGACGGCACCTATTCCAACGCCGACGGAAGCTATACCGGAGCGGCCTCCCTCGATCCCGAGTACTACAACACTCCGACCTTCAAGCTCAGCTGGATCACCTCGCCCGCTTCTCTTACCACCGACGCGGTCTACTATTTCGAGATACCGGCCAATATCGGCGAGTACTGCCTGGGCTCCGTCGCGGGAAAGACCGGCGCGTACCTGATCTACCTCGACATAGGTACCAGGGGCGGCGACACCATAGCGGCGGCCATAAGCTCCGAGGGCAACGACATCGTCGACACCTACAAGGTCGAAGTAA
>JAEEGL015382639.1_pt1 | contig 14873 bp, 7 predicted proteins | sample 9134231 | NCBI WGS metagenome assembly JAEEGL01 (sample SAMN16246548, study PRJNA631951) | gut metagenome | biome: gut microbiome; feature: rumen; material: fiber-attached | host: Bos | place: Iran: Karaj | collected 2018-10
GTATAAGCATCTACCTGACTCTGCATGGTACCTGTCAGACAAACTGCATATTCTGTCTGGCTTAGATACTCTGCAATGCATTTAAAGTAGTTATCAGCGTCATCCTCGAAAAGATATACATTTCCCTGATACTGCGTCTTATTCTGCAGATTTTCAGGATCAGAATCCATGCTCTGCTTGTGCATCTCATCACTTCCGCGACTAAAAATATAAACATTTGAACCGGAAGTCATTGTTGCCACTGCCTTATTGTCATCGTAGAAATATCTGTATGGCGTTACATTAGACAGCGTATCCATATCGATATATTCAATTGATTTATCTGAACCATACTGTTTGTAATAGTATTTGTTATTTGTACTCTGCAGCTTTCCTGATATTACTTTCGTAAGCTCATCAGCTGAAGTAACTCCGCCCTTGGATAACTTGGATGCCACAGCTCCTGCAACTGCCAGCTCTTTATCATCCATATCATCAAGACTCTTACCAAAGAGGCCTTCCAGATCTGACAAAAGATCCTTTGCTTCAGAAGCTTTAGCCTTTTCCTTAAGGGAATCCTTGGCATCCTGTATGCCTGCCAGTGTACTTGCTGATGCTCCACTGTCTGCGGCCTTCTTAGCCAGGGCATCCAGCTTATCTGAAGCTCCTATATCAGCCAGTGCCTGTGCAACACCTGAAAGATCGGCGTTCTCATCATCGGCCAGCTTAGAAAGTGCCTTATCCACCAGCTTGTCAGCCAGGCTGTCTTCATCACCGGAAAGTCCACTTCCTGAACCACTTCCTGAACCGGAACCTGAGCCACTTCCCGCTCCGCTTCCTGAGCCGCTTCCGGATCCATCTCCTGAACCAGAGCCATCACCTGAACCACTTCCGGATCCATCTCCTGAACCAGAGCCATCACCTGAGCCACTCCCGGATCCGTCTCCGCTTCCACTTCCTGAACCAGAGCCATCACCTGAGCCACCTCCGGATCCGTCTCCTGAATCTGAGCCGTCTCCTGAGCCGCTTCCACTACCTTTTGATTCAATGGCAATATCTTTATCTACTGCAGCAATCTTGGCATCGTAGGCCTTAGCTCCTGCAAGATCGTTATTATCAAGGCACTGATCTCTCTTTTTCTGGAGTTCTTCCTTTTTCTCCTTAAGCTCATCCAGCTTACTTCGAAGACTTTCATCCGAATCTATAATCTTCTGAGCCTCTTCCTTCAGCCATACAATGTGCGCCTGAACTGAACTTGTGGAATAGGTCTTGAACTCATCATCAGGGATTTCTCCCAAAAGATCATTTGTTATTTTTATTCTTTCATTTACATATTCCAGCGCATTCGGTGCTGTATCCCTTTGCCTCATGGCTTCGATGAGGTATTGGAACATGCTTCTATGTGTTTCCTCATCGGTCTTTTGGTTCTCAAGGGAACTCTTTTTGGCTCCCTCAGAATCAAGTGTCCTGTACTGGGAATTGGTTCCTGCTGTTGCAGCAATCGTGTATTTTGAACTACCTGCCGCCAAAAGTGAACTCTTTAAAAGATCCAGCTCTCCTGCCTTATCGGCTATCGTATTGTCCCTTATATTCGTCGCATGCTTTAGAAGTGTAACCGGGCCACCTAGAGATCCGCTTCCGGACTGGGCAATAACCTGTGTGCTGTAATCGTATATAACGTGTCCCAGGAGATCGTCAGAATCTACCAGGGCCTTGGACATATACTTTGTATAACTGCTTCCACAGTTCGAAATTGCAGTTCCTATAGCATCAAGCAGAGCTGAGTCCGCATTAAAAGGCTTCTCCTGAGGTGTCTTATCGTAAAAATAATCATCATTATCTTTATTGGCTTCCTTAGAGCGGTTCTCTCTGTCGGTCTCAGCACTATCAAGTACTGACCACCATCCACCTGCAGTTCCTGTTACTCCAAGGGTTCTAAACCAGGATGCAAACAGGAAAGACATTGGTATAGTCGATACATGATTAACTGAATTCATCATCGACTGAACATTACCATCTTCACTTGTGGACGTCTTAAAGTCACCGTATGGTGTATATAAGCTGCCGCTAGCCAGGTCATAAAGGGCATTCAGAAGGTTTACATCCAGCTCTGAGAGTTTTTCCATGACTATGGCTCTTCTAGTGGCATCAATTGCAGCCATCAGATTGTAAACCAGCTGAGCCTCATCATCCTGGCCTGCTCCTTTAAGTGCTATATAGGTGTTATTCAGGTCAGTTAGCTGCTGGTCCAGCTTATTTGTCTGCTCATCCCTTAGATTTAGTGAAAAGAAGGTACTAAGAAGCTGATAGGTATAAACATCACTTCTTAGATTTCCTGAATCCTGTGAATTCTTGTTCTTCAAAAAATCTGCCTGTGATATCGAAGTAGCAGCACTTGATGAAGTATACTGGGATCTGATAGGATCCAGTTCCGGTAATGATGCAAGGTTGTATGGATCCGGAATATCAAACGGGTTAACCGCAGCCATAGTCTTGGCATCCTTTAGAATTCCATCTTTTCCCACGTAATAAGTAACGTAGAGTGGATTGATGGTTTCTATTGATACCGGAAGTCCGTCAACGGAAATACCTTTTACACCATTATCAATATTTCCGGTTTCAAACCACTGTCCATCTGCCAACTCTGACTTGTAGTAAATGTTGCTCTGTCCGGATTCGCTGGCCGAATCACTGGCCTTTTGATACAGATCCTCCGAAAGAGCATCCTTGTGGATAATGTAGGTTCCAATGAAAAGAACTGAATTATCCACAGTAACCTTTGAGGCAAATGTCTGATAGTTAATCGCACTATCGGGATCAAATAGAGCCTCTGTCTTAACCACTCCTCCGAATGCCACAGCAATAACAGCTGCTACCAACGTGACAGCGATCAGTCTAGGTATGAAATTAACAGGCAACTTTAATTTCATTCTTCTTCATCCTCTTTTAAAACGGCACTATTTGCCGGATCAAACCTGGCATTGAATAAAATGCTTCCTGAGCCATCATAAAACTCTATCTTAAGATCAGCTAATGACTGCTGTATCAGCGAAAGGTGCTTAAACGGCTTATCTATCTCTATAGCTTCATCACCACTAAGCGCTTTGCCATCCTGTGACATTACCTTATAGGTCTTAACATCACTTGCCTCTTTATTCATGGTGAAGCTTATCGAGATAATACCTGTAGTATCGTTGATCTCTACCTGATAAGTACCTATCTGGCTTGGATCAACCCTCTTTATGTCATAACCTGTTGTGATAGTCAGCGGCCCCGCCTCTACAGAAGGATCTATAATGCAGTCATCAACGAATTCATCGCCATTGTAAACCCTTATCTTTACTTCCGTGACACCATCAACTGCAAGCGCCAGATGACGAAGCTTTTTATCACTGGCAGTTCTCTCTCCTACCATCACTGAGTCAACCCACAGTTCATAATCGGTAATATCCACATCAAAATCATCCGGTATCTGGATTGCAAGCTCAAATTCCTGATTCTGAATAATGGATTTTAGTGTATAGGTAGCATCATTTGCGACCTTTTTCTCCGGATAGCTCTCGCCTACAACAGCGGCCTGCATATCCACATCAGTTCCTGATAGTAGTGCGCTTATGCCTCCACAGGTAAGTCTGTCAAAGGAGTAAAGAGTTGTGGTATAAAGCTTCATTGCATCAAGCATACTGTTTTGCAGATCTTCGAAGCTTGCCATCTCTGAATCGTATTCTTCAAAGGTCATCTGTCCATTTTTGTTAAGGAGTTCTGACCTCTTTAAATTTTTATCTGCTTCATCAACATCTTTTATATACTGTTTATACGAATTACGGACTGAAATGTAATTGTTAAATGTATCTACAACACTTTGGTCAAGCTGGTCTTTTGCCTGCCTTTTTTCACTGACTGCAGCGGTGTAATCAATAACGTTTGTAGCCAGGGCGCTTGGATCATCCTCAATATATCTGGTTCCATCCATATCTCCCTTGAACCAGATCTTGGGGAATTTAAAGAAAAGAATCCTCTTTTTTCCGTTCCAATAACTGTCAATTTTATTGATAAATTGTTTGTAGGCTGAGTTGAAAGCCTTTTTATTTACTGGATTTCCAGCCAGAGCCGTATTCACATAGCCAGATATTATGCTGTAATCCCTGCCATATTTATTTTTTACAAGATCCGAATTGGTCGTAAGTTCAGCTCTTGCTGTTACCTCATTGATACAGGCCTCGAAGTAACCCTCATCTCTATCTTCTGTATACTGGATAATGCTATCAAGCTGTGATCTGTCGATCGTAGCCTCTACAAAAGGCTTTTCAAACTTGTAACCGGTAGAAACATCAAGTCCCACCATATTGGACAGTTTCTTTAAATCTGCTTCCAGGGTCCTTCTGTCATTGGCAATTTTATTATTTAGAGACTCCTGTTTCTTCTCAAGCTTTTCTACATCAGCTTTTTTGGCCTGCCCAAGTCTTAACTTGGCTTCATTCTTGGCAAGGCCTGTCGCTGTTGCTTCAGCTCTTTTTTCGTTGAAGGCTATTGTTTCCTGAAGTACTACTATCTCACAGTATAGATTGTTAACCTTTTCATCTATTGCAAAAATCTTGTCCTGCATCTGATGCTGGGCAACTTTTATTTCATAGGACAATGCTACCGGCTTGTATTTGAATTCAGATGCTTCACTGAAATTCGGCTCAGTAGGAAATTTAAATTTAAGTAGCGGAGACCATCTGAAGGTTTTCATGCTTTTTTCCTTCAGGGTTATTGACTTTACCGCACTCTCATAAGCAGCCTGTTTGGATATAACCTTGGTCTCAGCAGAATCGTACTCATCAGAATTCTGCAGCGCCAAAGACCTGGCAGCCTTAAGGGTAAGTGTTTTCTGGGCAGCCTGCGTGGTAACAGGCATGTGATATGAAAAAGAGCACACTAATGCCAGAAATAGTACAAATACCTTTTTGGCGATGTTCAGTTTGCGATTTACATCACGTGCTGTCATCATTTCCACCTTCTACATAGTAGAAACTAAATAGGTCATCATCTTCACCGGAAACAAAGGAATAAACAATATCTCCTCTCTTGAAGGATGTTATGTATACTACATAGCTTCTATCAAAACTCTTAACTTCTGCCACATCTGAAAATGTGTAATCCAGATCCATGTCGACATTTCCGTGAAGAGCTTTTTTTCTCTCATTAACAATGTTGATTGCAACCGCCTCAGGAAGGATTACATTGGAATTGCCCTCATAAATCGGATCTCCGAATATTTCTGTAAGCGAAGTAATAGTATTAACCTGCGTCCCTGCATTGGAAAACTCATCATCCAGGACGTAAACTGCATCAACTACTTCATCGTCATCAAGCGCTTCCTCATCAAGCTGTGCATGATATAATGCTCCAATGCTGTTCATAACACCTACAGACTCAGTTGAAGTAGTGTACAAGTCTCTATGACCTTTGTAGCAATCATTTACCTCTGCCACGGATTTTCCCAAAAGTTCACTGTACACAATATCATCATTGGCAAAGGTACCGCGGAATATCTCGTTTTCGCCAGTATCATAGAGAACTCCGGCGCCATTTTTCATGCCCCTGGAAAAGCTTCCGACATATATTCTGGTTCCATCTTCTCTATATAAAGTGCCATCTCCATCAAAAAGGTTTTCATGGAAATTTCCGTAATACTTGATATTGCCACTGTCGTAGTTATAGGTTCCCGGACCTTCATACTTGTTCTGTTCAAAGTTTCCTACATATACGACATTTCCCTCTATGTTATAAAGTGTTCCTGTCCCTTGAACGTACCCATTTTCCACTGCACCGTCATAGGCAAGATAACCACTTTTGCCTGTTATCTTCACATGGCCCTTAGCTGTGCGCAGTCTTAAGGAGTTATACTTGTATGTAGGAACTCCATCCTCTGAGAAGCGCTTAAAAAGGCTTGTCTCAGTGGATATATACCAGATACTAACAACACCAACGATTATTACCAGGGCATACAGAAGACGCTTTGAAAACATCCATCTGCCGATGGTAAAATAGTCATACTTATCCCTTGGTTTTACTCCAAGCAGATTGGAGAAAAAGTCACGGATTCGAACAATAATCTTGTTCTTTACGAAATTCCAGTTGGTATAGAGCTTGAACTTCGTAACAAGACCTGTCATCTTGGACTTGATAGTCTGTATTAAGATACTAAGCAGATCTCCACCACCCATAATCCGTTTCCTTTCAATTTATTTAAAGAAATCAAATATGCACATATTTGTATCCTTCGCCATCAGCACCTTCATTGAGGCACTTATCACTCTGGAATACATACCATCTGATCAGCATATCATCCGGCAGTTCTTTTAATATCTCAGTAAACTTGGTCCTTGCAAAATAGAAGTCGTTCTCATAGAACAACTGCAGTGCTTCCTCGTATTTGTACAGGGTTGCCATTTTAATGGTCCTTTCTCTTACAGGACACGCATCAAGCACTTCATAGAGCTTAACCTCCTGGCCGCTCGAATTTAATCCGGCATATCCTATAAATCTGACATTTCCCTTGTACTGTTCTCTGTTTATAACTGCTTCACTAACTACAAGTCGCAGCTTTTCGGCAGAAATAAAATCTGATACATTGCGGATCAGTTCCTTGCTCTGGGTGTAATAATAGGTAGAAGTTTCATCATCATTACCAACAACACCGAATTTGCCGTGTTCATACAGTAAAAGAACTGAGAAAGTCGCCAAGTCATCATTCTTAAGCACTCTGTTATAGATATCAACAAAGGAACCTATAGTGTCCCTTACGTTTTCCAGGAACAGAATCTGAAGGCTTGTCATATCAGCTGCTTTACTGATAATGATGGAATCATGGTCCTTCTGATACTCGCCGATGATTCCCATAAGATTGTCCATCTTATTGAATCTTCTTTGGCCATGAACGTCGATGCTGATTGTTCCGATTGAAACTCCTAAATCTCTGCAATCACCGTTTTTGACTTCTATAATAGAAGTCTTATCCAGGATTTTTTCAACGTTCTTTGGAGCAAATCTGTAATATGCCTCCAATATCCTTAATTTGGCATATTGTATTTCTTCTATCTTTTTGTGGATTTCCGAAATGGAATCCCACATATCTTTAACATCTCTTCCTAAAAATGCAGGTCTCTCCGGAATAGGGTTTCCAAAAGCAGTACTAGCGAGCGCTTCCTCGATAGCTGATAAGTCTCTCATCTGAAGAAACCAGATGAACACTACAATCGCACTAGCAATCGCATATACGATAAGGAACAAAATGAAAGTTCCTCTGTTATCTACAAATACTGTTTTATCTATAGTAGTAGAATTAATTATTCCAACCAGAGCATAATCGGCAGCAATATCACTATTGGCAACAGCCACTGCCCTGTAGCCCTGTCCTTCGACTTTGAAATCCTGCGCTATATACCTGTTACCTTTGGCCATTGTCGTTGAAATAACCGACAATTCACTTCCATATATATCTGAAATCAGCTCCTGATTCCTTCCGCTGGCGCTGGCACATACATAGCTGTCACGAAGCCTTAAAACTAATACATCATAGAAAATCTCATCATTACCTGCTCTTTTTACAAATTTCGTGATACTGCGTCTTATATCCTGATATCTGTCAGTATCGTAGATAGTAGGATCCGAGTAATCTATGATCTGATTCATCCCGGCATCATCCGAAAGCCCCATCAGGGAAATAACTCCGAATCTTGAATGCTCAATGGATCTTGCTTCCTGATAATTACCCGCTATCACCAATATTGCAGTTCCAACTATTATAAATAGAACAAGCTCTGCTATAAGTATGTAGTAGAAGGATCTGTTCTTATCCTCAAGTAATCTGAATATCAGGTACAAAAGTATGAACCAGATTAATACAATAGCAACGTACCAGATAATATTTACCGAATATATCTTAAAAATCTGACCTATGTTAAGTTTCATCTTTGAAACTATATTCTTTATATACGAATCAGGAGCAAAAATGCCAACAGGTGTATCCGCATCTGTCCTTACATATAATTGGCCCTTCGAATACAGTGCATCAGAGAAAAATCTGTCAGTATCTGCCCTTTTTGACCTTACTCCTTCAACATCTATCTTCCCCGCTTCGGCTGCATCTTTTTCATCCATAAGATTTGATGATGCTATGCTGTACACCTTGACTACTGAGCCGTCTTTTGAAACAAAGGTCATAAAAAGACCTGTAGCTTCCGCAGAGAATCCCTTCAAAAGTGCATCGTCATCAATGGCAAAAGCAGGAGTCCTTGAGAGGACATTGAACTTATTATCCAGACAGACGATACGGTAAGCTGGATCACTCTCAATTGCGTTCGGATCCTCTTTTGATTTTTTTTCAATAAATGACTCCAGAACAAGATATACATTGCCATCGTAAGCGGAAACAGCCAGGATCCTGTTGTTTGAAACGCTTCTGGATGAAAAGATTCTCTCTACCCTTCCGCTGGTATTAAGTGCAAACAAAAATCCCGCATCCTTGTAATTCTGGGCAAAATATATTTTGCTGCCATCTACTGTGTATTGTCTGTAGGATGTGTAATCCACCTCTACTGCAACATTTTTCATTACAACCGAAAAAATAATTACAGATACAGAAAAACTTAGAATATATAGAATTATTAAGAGTCTTCTTCTAAAAGTAAGGGATGCCATCGTTTCGCCTCTCTACTGAACCAGACTTTCTGTGCCAATCTTCTTAAACGTGTTGAATAGAAGCCTGAACCAGGAATTGCCTCCCAGGAAAAACCTCGATAGAATAATGCTAAGTGCAAATATTGCTAGTATCAGGCTTATCCAGAAAAGAATTCCTATCAACGTGTCAGCATTTCTCTTTACCCACAATTTGAATAAAACAAACGGAGTTATCTTCTTCTTGGTTACTGCGGCAATAGTGATATCTCTATAAAGGTCTGTAAATCTGCCATAGCTTCCATTCGCTATTTTCTTCTGGAGAAGGTAGTAGCTGGTAGCCTTCTGACCTGATTTCGGTTCAAGGAGACCAAGGAGGATCTCAGCACAGACTTGTGTACACTCCTTCTCGCCTATGTTCATGTCGAGTTCTCCAAAATTCAACTCATAACCAAAGAATACTGATCTGTCGCTGCTTAGCTGAAGCATATTATTCTTTAGGAGCAAATATAAAATTGGATATGGGAGATCTGAAGTTATGCAGGCGAGAATGGTGCTGATGCACACATCCTCACACTGCGCAAGAGTCAAAGAATCCCCCTCATAAAAATCTTTTAGCGGCCTTTCCTTGTGGTACGGGAACACGTACACATGCTTATCAACGCTGGCAAAGTCGTCGATGAGTATCTTTTCTCCCTTTCTTTCTGACAGGGCAAAGAGCGAAAGCACATCTCTGACAACTTCATGCTGATGCACCACTATCACCGTATATAAAATCCCCCCCGGTGAAAGAAGGTCTCTACAGATATAGCAGTCATTTACTTCGCCAACAAATTTCGTGGCAACCACCAAGAGCCGCATTCTGCCGGAATCGTAAATCATTTAGGACTCCTCTCATAGGTTGATATCCGGAATTTTAACCACTGGTTCTTTATCCTGCTCTTTTATGCTGCCGGTGTCTTCTCCTGTAGCAGTGGATTTAACAATTGCATAGGCATAAGTGCATACCATCGGCATATCTGAGCAGTAGATACGTATCTCGTAAACACCTTCCTTGGATGGTGCTGTATAAACTCCGTCCGTTGTGATTTCACCACTACCCGGTGCTGTAAGCTCATAGGCAATGCTGCATGCTTCCATATTATTGAACTGAACACCAAAGTAATAATTCTCTCTTGGCCTCATGACTACAGTCGGTGTCTTGGCTGTTATGGACTTTCCATAGTAGTCCGCAACATTAAGTTCCTCTCCTGAAGGGAACTTGATAGCAACCCATCTGTAGGTCAGAACCAGGAATTCCACATCTCTAAGGAGTCTTGCTGCCACTACGAAGCTTCCTTTATCATTAAGTACTCGCACAGCCGTTTCTGCATCTACAAGCTGCTGTGACTGTCTGGAGAACAGCTCCGGATTACCGTATACTGTGCTCTTTGCACTGGCGCCAAGGGCCTGATCCGGCGAAAGATATTCGTAACCAATTGAAACGTAAACATTACCTGAGCCAAGGCCATGGGTAATCTCGCCTGAATAGCGAATATCTCCTGCTCTGGCATCTCTTCCAAGAGGGATCTCAAGGACACCTGTTGCCACGTTCTTAAGCTCCCCGCCTGAGTATGTTATCGGAGCCGGAGTATTGTTACTACTCTGCGTATCTTCACCGGATTTTCTGATATCTGTCTCTTTAACAAAGAATTCAAGATAATCACTTTCTAATCCACTCTGGGATGGAAGATTGATGTACTGGTTTTTCTTGATTTCATTGATACTATTGATCATGTAGGCGCTGTCTGTGCGCATAAGCTCTATCTCTGCCAGTTTGATCGCAGATGCTGTTGCAACCTGTCTCATCTCAAGAGATAATTTGCCATTTTCTCTTCTCACAAGTGAAGAAGGGGTATCATCACTTAATCTTACCTTCATTGCAAAACTATTCTCAGCCTGAATAGCCTTGTCATTTTCAAATGCAGCTGTAGAGCCGCTTCTAAGAATAACATTTGTTTCGATTCCAGCACTATTCTGGACATTCATCCAAAGATCCTTGGTAAAAATGCCATTCTCATCAAGCTCAATATCATCAACCGCAATGTCTATCTGCTGTGATCCGTCAGGGGCTGTGCAACCGGGGATATCCAATATTCCCTTGTAAGAAAGTCTGCAATCTTCGTCCGTTAGCTTATGGATTTCAAGCTTTGCTTTTACATTTCTGCCCTTGCAGACTATTGTAGGCATGGTTATAAAGCCCTCATAATTAGGGCCTCTGAAAATGCTTTCCTTTTGAAGGAATTCGGATTCCATCTCGAAACCATCATCGAATTCATCCTTATCAACCAGGAATATCTCATAGCCTTCACTGATACGGTTGTACTCGTATTCCTGATCAGATTCCTTGTGGCTTACTGCATATACAGAATGAATATCCTTCTCTTCATACCTTACACACAGGCACGCAGTATCGCTGGACAACGTATCAAATCCCTCTATGGCAGAGAGCTTTTTTACGATAGAAGTGTCAATTATTATCTCTCTACCGCTTCCATCGATTACGACGCCGCTTTCTATGAGAATTGAAAGGTCGTCAAGGCTGACAACACCGCAACCACACACAATACCTGCGCCATACATGAGGCTGTTCATGAAGCGCATCTTATTAATGTGGTAACTCTGCTCCGCCTTAAAATCTGCTGTGGTAAGCATCTTACCTGGATAATAACGGTTCTTTTCGAATGGATATACTTGATTACTGGCCATTTTGTAACCCCCTATGTCACATTTGTTTCAGGCTGAACGAAATAAAGTATCAATATAACAATTTTATCATGTAACTTATATTCTCATGTAGTTATCATTCTTTGTAATATGTAAAGAATTTATAAATTTTTTATATAGAAATTATTACGTAATTACGTCAACCATCATATTTTATACAAACCATGGTAATATCATCAAACTGTTCCATTTCACCTGCGTATTCGTCTACATCTTTTTTAATAGAAGAAATGATGTCTTTTACCGGTAAATCCGAGTACTGATTAAGAGAATTCTTGATCCTGTCCATACCATACAATACATCATCCTTGTTTTGGGCTTCTCTGACTCCATCCGTATACAGGAACAGCTTCCCACCCTTTGGAATAGTGAAGCTATAATCTACATATTCCATATCTTCCATGATTCCGATGACAATGCCATGTGGGTCTTTGATCAAACTAAACTTGTTATCTTCCCCTGTTATAAACGGATATTCATGTCCTGCATTAGAAGCAATTACTTCTCCTGTACTTACAGTCATTATTCCAAGCCACACTGTGACGAACATCTCGTTATTGTTATCCTTGCAGAGGCTGTCATTGGCAAATTTTAGTATCTCAGATGGCTTGCCACCCTGATTTGTCCTGTTTGCTATGACAGATTTACATATCATCATGAAAAGTGCTGCAGGGACTCCTTTGCCGGATACATCCGCAATCACTATCGCCATATGATCATCATCTATCATAAAGAAATCATAGAAATCTCCGCCTACTTCTCTGGCCGGGAACATATCTGCATAAATTTCAAATTCGGTTTTGTCAGCAAAGGTGTTATCTGCGGACGGAAGTGCAGCAGTCTGGATACTTTTGGCAAGATCCAGCTCGGCATCTATTCTCTCCTGCTTCGCCGTAGCCTCTTTTACCTTTTTCAAAGCAACTGCGATCTCATCTTCCATGTCTACCATGGTTTCCCACAGTTCCCTAATCTCATCATTGTTTTTAAAATGTATCTGCTTAAAAACAGAAAAATCTCTTACTTCTTCCTGGGAGAAGTCTGTATATTTTCTTGCTGCTTTGGCTAGTTGCTTAAGCGGCCGGATAATTCTTTTTCTGACCTTAAAGCCAATTCTTACTCCGGTTATCAGTACGACAACAGTAATGAAAGGCATAAAAAATCTGACAAAGCTATCTATATGTTTTTTGAAACTGCTAAACTCCACATATGCAGCAAAATAGCCAATTGTATTGCCCTTAGTGTCATGAATCTCAATCATTGGCTTAAGGTACAGGTACTTACTATCCATAGACAAAATTGGAAAAAACCAGTTTGAGTCAAGCACTTCATTTAAAAGATTCTCGTTATCATATGATTCACCCCACCCGGGATCTATCTGACCAGGAAGAAGCATTTCTTCCCCTTCGTCAGAGTCAATTACATTGACCATCTTGCCACTTTTTTTATCATAGAAAGTCATGAAACAGTCTATGAGACCTACTTCATTTCTAACATTAATCAAAAGCTGTCTGACCTGATGGTATTCTTCTGTCAAAAGAGGCTTAACATAGTCTTCATAACCTTTGTCATATGGAGGGTGCTGATATTCTTCCGGCAGTGAATAATAAAATTCCTTAACCTCTTGGAAGTATTCTTCGAGAAAATTTGTATCAATAACTGAAAGCGTCACTGCCGCTTCATTGCTGAATTCCCGCTTATAGGACTCCATAAGCGGAAAGAGAAAAAGAATGCCCAGGACCAAATAAACACTGTATATTGTAAGAATCATACTAAACAGTATGGATCTTACTACAGCCCACTGAAGGGATCTGATTTTTTTTCGCTTGGGTTTAGCATTATTGCTCTTATCCCGTTTCAAATTCCAACACATAGTTTCTTTTTCCAGTCCTCGGATTATCAAAATTGCCGACACCTATCTACATTATAATGTATTTTTGTGTATCATTTCCAATGCAACATTCTTAAAATTGTATTAATATTCACGATAATTTGTTTACATATTCCCAAAAACACCCTTGCAGATAAAAAAGAAAAGGACTAATATATAGCAGTTAATATTCTAATTGTGAAAGGTATTTATTCATGGATACGTTAAGTATATTAAAAGATCTCGCTATCATTATTATTTCTGCCAAGTTTATGGGCATTGTTGCAAGAAGGCTCCGTGCGCCGCAGGTTGCAGGCGAAATTGTGGCAGGTCTTCTAATTGGTCCCACACTTTTAAACCTGGTTTCAACTAATGATTTCCTGTCAGGCATGGCTGAAATTGGTGTAATACTGCTGATGTTCAGCGCCGGCCTGGAAACAGATATTGATAATCTGAAAAAATCCGGAATCAAGGCGACCATCCTTGCCTGTTCAGGAGTTTTAATTCCTCTGATTCTTGGAACAATTCTTTTTATGTGTTTCTACGGTTTTGCACAGCCCGGCAGTCCTGAATTCATGCAGGCATTGTTCATAGGTACGATTCTGACTGCAACAAGCGTTAGCATTACAGTTCAGGTGTTAAAAGAGCTTGGTAAGATTTCTACAGATGTAGGAACTACAATAATGAGTGCAGCTATTATCGACGATGTAATCGGAATTGTGGTACTTACTGCAGTTCTTGGTTTAAAGGATCCAAATGCCAACACAGGAATGGTTTTCATAAAGACTGTTTTGTTCTTTGCCCTTTCAGTAGTAGCCGGAATTATTATCTTTAAGGTAATGAAGAAAATGGATACAAGATGGCCTCACACAAGACGTATTCCTATAATGGGAATGACCCTTGCCTTTGTATTTTCATACATTGCCGACAAATACTTTGGAGTTGCCGATATTACTGGCGCTTATGTGGCAGGTATCATATTAAGTTCCCTTGATGACTCGGAATATATCGACAGAAAAATGGATATAAATTCATACATGATATTCGGCCCTGTATTCTTTGCAAGTGTCGGACTTCAGACTAACCTTCAGGACATTGATATGACTATCCTGACCTTCTCTTTTGCATTTGTTGCAGTTGGTCTCCTGGCCAAAGTTATTGGCTGCGGCTCAGTTGCAAAGATTCTTGGATATAATCTTTCGGACAGTGCCAAGATCGGTATTGGTATGATGACAAGAGGTGAAGTTGCTCTTATCGTCGCTCAGAGAGGCCTAAAGGCGCAGATAATTGACAGTAGATACTTTACTGCGGTTATCCTTCTTATAATAACCAGTTCTATCCTGACTCCTATTATTCTGAAGGCATTATACGCACATGATGAGAAAGCTGCATAAATATGTTTAATCTATAAAAAGCGCATATCCTGCGCTTTTTTGTTTGCTATGAAATAGATTTGAAGTTACTGTTCACTCGCTTGCAGCTCCCTCCAGTAACTGATTCGCGCATTCATTCCAATTCGACTTCGTCGAAGGAATGCGCTCACTCCTGAATCACTTTCTCACGAAATGCGCAGCACAGTGCGCATTTCTGTCTGAAC
>JAEEGL016394987.1_pt1 | contig 14873 bp, 17 predicted proteins | sample 9134231 | NCBI WGS metagenome assembly JAEEGL01 (sample SAMN16246548, study PRJNA631951) | gut metagenome | biome: gut microbiome; feature: rumen; material: fiber-attached | host: Bos | place: Iran: Karaj | collected 2018-10
AATCTTTCAAAAGTTTTACAAGAAGAAATCGAAAAAGCAGACTCTCCTACTTTGCAGGAAAAGTTTGTAGGATTAAAAGATAAGATTTAAAATTATTAAATAATATGAAAAAACGAGGTCACCAATCCGGTGGCCTCATTCTGTTTCTCTGTTAAAATTTTTGATGACCGATACAAGAAGTTCCAAGAATTTAGCTTGCTCTTTCTTCCATTTAAGACTACTTTTCAAATTTGCCTTAATAGTGACACAAGAAACTGTTTCTGTATCTAGCATCTCAGTACCAAACTGATTTTCCTTTGCAACTCCTGGAATCACATTGAAATAAAGATACATGGATCTTGTACTGGTAATAGACATCAAGCTTCTCCATTCATACCTTACATTAGGATACTCATCTCGATTAAGATGGTAGCGTCCGCAACGAATCATTGGAGCTTTACCATCATAAGAGAAGTAATCATGTTCAACTCGGTCAAAATAATACACATCTGGAGACGTAAAGATTCTCTTGATAAAAGGAAGTTTTCTCCTCTCTTCTTCAAGAATCCTATTACATTCAATAACAGCATCTCCTAACAAACTTGAGATTTCGTAGCAAGACAGAGGCTTGGTGAAATTCACTAGTACCTCAACTGGTTTTCTTTGGTCTATTTTTTCCATAAGCTTTAAGATTTTGTTTTTAATAGTTTATATTAATTAAAACAGTTAAGTCAATGTATATAATTTATTGATTTTAGTCAGAATTATCTTATTGTAGTTATCGTCGTAATTTTATAAATTTAAAGCAACAAATGAGCAAAATACGAGATAAAATTCTGATATATCTAAAAGGTATGATGATGTGAGCTTGTGATGTGATTCCATGAGTGAGTGGATGAACTATCGCGGTAATTACTGGAATATACGAAAGACTAATCCAAGCTATTAAAAATGTAGTACCAAATTTGAAATACTTTTTCAAATGAAAATGGAAAACTTTTTGGAAGAATGTTGATGGAACTTTCCTACTATGTTTAATTCTTTGAATAGGAACTAGTTTCGTACTTTTTGCAAACATCATAACAAATGCGATGGAAAATTATCCGATATTAATTTGGTCATTTTTCTTTGGATTAATTCTGATTTCTGCTGTATTTCTTTGAAAACAAGTTAAACGGAATTGGAAAACAATTCTATGCTTGATTATATTCTGAATTTTAGCTTTTTTCATCACTGCACCGACTAATACTCCCCTTTCTATTACTTCGACTTGGTGGTGGACTTTCATTTGCGGTTCTATCGCAATTTGTGCAATGATTTTACCATGAATTTCTGGTAGTTTCATGCTGGTATTACTATGAATGTATGAGACAATGATGTTGGCAATTAAAAACTTTGATATCGCTACAATCGGAATTTTTGCTGTTTGAGCCGTAATATGAATTGTCCTGTTTTCGAACGTACTTTCTTGGTTATTCAAGCACTATAAAATGATAACTTTAGCTTCTTTGACTGGGTTTATGCTTGGTTCTTTGAATAAAATCTGGCCATGGAAAGAAACTTTGGATGCTGATTTATGAATTGGAAGAAATGTATTACCAAACCAATATGAAGCTATCACATGAGATAGTAACCAGATTTTATGAGCTATTATTTGTTTCTTAGCTTGAATTGGAATCGTGTTATTGATTGAGTTTTTATGAAAAGAATTTTCTAAAATCAAAAAATAGTTTGCAAATTTTGAGCTTAGAAATCTAAAAAATCATCACAAATGATAGTCAGACGCTACAAGAATTAATATGGGGAATTATAAATATGTAATTAACCATTTGTGGATAATAAATTTAACGTAGGTCTTTGTTTTGCTCTAAAACTTCTTTCCATGATAAATCCCTTTTCAGCTTTGTACTCAAACTTCATAAAACGATACCATATACCGTAAAGAATAAATAATTTACCATACTATCTTCAAATACATGCAAGAATAATCACATTACGAATAGAGCGAAAAATCCTGTTTGTAATTTGTATAGAACTTGAAGCTGGTATTCTTCCTCACTAGTCAGTTTTCATTTGTTTAATCTCATTATTTTACCCTGCATCAAGAACAAACATAATATTGAGAAAATCCGAAATAGGAATCAAACTGTTCAGATGTCTAGCATAATTTGTAAGAAATAATTTTCTGGAAGATATTTTCATTCGTGATGAATTGCTGGTCATGAACTTCCAAGTCCGTGTCATAATGGCTGAGAAATTACCTCTGGAATTGTAGATAATTTACTAGTGATATGTCCAACTGTTGATTTTCGTTTAATAGCTGATAATACAGCTAAAGTAACTAAAAGTCAGATTCCTCACCGGAGCAACCATCTCTTTTTTAATTTTAGTTGTTTCCAATATAGAACTACAAAAACTACGACCATTCAAACCAAAACTGCACGTGAGAGAGTAGCTACCATTCATGCCATTCGTACTGCCAAAGCAAGAACTGAAAGAACTGTATTTTCTTTTTTCTTGATTTTATTTGTAAAAAATCGCCAAACGAATGGAAGGAATGCAACTAAGAAATATCAGTAATTATTTGGTCATGAGAAGAATCATTGTCGACGTAGAATTCAGTCATATCAAGTAAGATAGTATATCGGTGGATTTTCTCCGTATGAATAATCGTCTAGCCCTCCATATCACACAGAATAGAAAAAGTCTGGTCGCAATAATTTGGCTCATTGCCATAAGAATCCGACTCAAACGATTCATACTAAGACTCGTGGAAGAATTTGAATCAGTTTAGATTTTTGCCGTTTCTCTGAAACTACGTATCATAGGAAACTCGCAGAAATCAGGATGAACATCCATCGGAATCAGTATTTAATTCCTATGAACATATTACTCCACGATACTTCTTTCAGAAGAGAAAATAATACTGAAACTATAATCAAGATTATAAATGCTATCCATGTTTTTTTCCGATGTTTCCAGTATGGCTTAAACTTTCTGAATCATAGAATCAGAACTACGAACAGAAATAATAACCATATTCATTCACGTATTAATGCTGGGTATGATGATTCACATAAATGAATTCCATAAACAAAAAATGTAGATATAACCTGATAAAATACGTTTAATATCCAGAATATAGAGAATGTAGCTAACATTAGGAGATTTAAAATTATGTAAATTTTTATTTTACCTTAGACCAAGTTTCACTGAGATATAAATTCCAGGCTTTCATTGGTCCCATCATTTTTCTCTGTTCTTCCTCAGTTGGACGATATGGGATATGTGTTAAATCAGCATTAAATCATGTTTCTATTACATCTTCAGATGACTTGAAAAGTATAATTTCCTCCCCATTAAATATCATTGAATTATCATGCGCAAGGAAAAGATATCCATAATCTGAAGCTAAATATTTTTTCTGAAAATTTTGAACATAATCCATTTCATTCTGAACTGATGCAGTTCTCGCATTTACGGTTTCAATCGAATCCATTACTGTTAAATAGTTTACATATGTTCTAATAGCAAAAATCATAGCAATAAAAAAAACTACTCGAAGTGCATATTTTATTTTAGTTCAGTACGTATTTAATATCGTTTTGAGTTGAAACATAATAGCAATCTGATTTTCTAAAGCTGTGATATAATTCGTTTAATAATTTCTGGCATTTTTTCTTTTGTGATTGGTTCTTTGTATGTAAGAAGGACTTTCTTTACACTCTCTGCTTCATATCCCAATCAACGCATAGACTTTACAATATCTTTGAATAATTTCTGGTCAATATCGAGAGATGATATTTCGTTTGCATTAACTGAATCTTTGAGCTCAAGTAATATTTTTTTTGCTCATTTTGGTCATACTCCTGGAATCGCTTGAAAGAATTTCACATCCATATTTTTAACCGCTTTCGAAAGCTCTTCCTGTGGAGTTTGAGCGAGCTGAAATGCTGTTTTACTTCAGATTCAGTTTACCTTTAAGAATTGTTCAAAAATCTGTTTCTGCTCCAACGTATCGAATGCAAAATATTGAACAGTCCTCCTATTTTCGTCATAAACTGGGAAAAGATAGAATTCTCACTCAGTCTTCCTTCAAGCATAAGAAACCTGAATTCCGATAAAATCATAAATCAATAATGTGATTCAGCCTTTCTTTTCTACTTTTCACTGAAAATAATGGAACATATTCTATCTCCGAAATAAATATTTATTCATTGTATAATTCCTGTCCTTTTTTGCAAGGGATTGAAAATAAAAAAAAAGAAGCTGATTATTATCAGCTTCTATTCTACCAAAGTCTTAGGGTGTTTTTAAATACCCCCATTTTTTCATCAAGTCAAGTTCCCTTTCAGCGTCAGATTCGGTATTTGACCCATAGAATCCATTGTCTAGGCTTAAAGCATAGTAGAGTGCGTCGGCGAATTTACACCGTAACTGCGCCCATTTTGCTTTATTATCTGCAGGGTCTTCTGGGCCAATTAAGTTATTCCATCGCTTAACAGCACCATTTCCGCTCAGCTGATAAACCTTGACTTCTGCCGAAGACAACATCTTAATACGTGACTCAAAGGATTCATCCTCACGCCACTTTGCACAGAGTTCTTCAGCCTGCTCCCGTGTCAGATGAATCGTCGCAGATGACTCAATCTTGAGTTTCGCAGCATCCATCTCTTTCTCAACCCTGGTTGTGTATTTCATACAACTAGGCAAGATCATCGCTAAAGTTTCACTTTTTTTCATTTTTTATTGTTTTTTTGTTATACAATATATGTACTTTGTATACATACCACTATAGTATAAATTATCTTTAAAAAGTCAATTAAAGAAACGATAGAAGATAAATCCTAAAATGAATCATTTTAAAATATTACCTTGTCTTTAAAATACGCGCTCCTTAGATGTGGATAATATTTACCTATGATATCCCCCTCTATTTCATGTATCTTCACCATAAGCTCTTTCGGTGCTACCATACCCCGTCTTTCACAATCTTTTCGTTCACTATATAAATCATTTAAGTATGGCCATTCAACATAACCCCTATTTCTAAATGACCTAGGTCAAAACACTACTATTCATCATGACTTCCCGGGTTTTTTATAGTTTGATTGCAATATAGCTACCAGTTTTTCAAAATTTCGATTCTTATCTATTAAATCTATAGGAGCTATTTTTTTCATAAAATCCTCAAAACTGTGCGGGAACTTAATTTCTGAATTATTTAAAACTTCCTCTCATTTACTTATTCCACAAAACTCTTTATAATTTTCTTCTCTTTCCAATAATTGAAGTGCAGCTTCTATATTTACCTTGTTAGCGCTAGCCAAATCACCTCATACTCGACCTGTAACATATTGTTCTAAACTATCAAACAGTTGTTTTGGAGAGGCTTCTTTTTCTGGAAGTTGTTCTCCGTTTTCTGTAGAAGAATCAGAATTATTACCATCTAAACTACCATCACTTTGATTTGGATTTTCAGTGTTTTGGGGTGTAGTCTCTGGATCTAACATAGTAAATTCAACTTTTATAGTTCATTTCATATCACCACACTCGAATTTGATTTCTGTATTTTCTGGCTTAGTTATTTTCACTCATTCTGGAAATTTTATAGCTTCTTTTAAATCGGCCTGAGTTATTCATGTTCTACTAAAATAACGAGATATACGGTTTAATATATATTCTTCTCATATCATTGTCTCAAAAGTTCATTTATCATTGAGGGTTTTTGTTCATTTTCAATTTCATTTATTTCATACTTTAACCTTAAGAGGCAATCATGAATTAAAACCTTCCATAACTCTTAGAATACGTTGTTCATCTGTTTCTAAGTTTTCTGCTAATCAAAAATATAATAATTCTTTGTATTGATTTACTGACATTTTTCTCTCCATTAAAGCATTCAATAACTCTTTATTGTTTCCATTTTTTAATAGTTGGTATACTTCATCTCATGCCAACAACTCGTCCTGTCATTCTGGAGTTTTACTATAAATTGGCTCGTTCCTTACCTCAGATCTCTTTTTTCCCAGAGATTTGATTTCGTCATCATATCAAAGTATTTCCTTACTTTTGTTATTATAAGCCTCATATAATTCTGTCGAATCTTGATCCTGTTTTATTGCTTCTACTAATTTTTCCTTCATCTTTTCTCTTTCGGCAATAGCAAGATCTCTAGAATCTGAAATCTCTTTAATTTTCCTTTCGAAAGTCATTGGTTTCCTTGAGTTATATTTTTCAATCATTTTGGTTTTGATAAATGGTAAAAAAATATCATGTAATATGATTATATATAAAATATATAAAAAGTCAAATATTTTTATACTTTTTTAAAATATTTTTGTATATAAATATCTTGTTAAAATACATTTGAAAAAAGGAGCCGATATAATCAGCCCCCTCTTACATTTGGAAAATTTCTACGAACATTCAGAGTTATATTAAGCTAATTCGGGGAACCAAAGTTTAACTTCAGCGTAAGCCTCTTCAGCATTACCGGAGCAATGAATCACATTTTCAATTGGTTCATGCTCTGGATCCTTATTCCCGTAAAGCTCGCGAATAGTTCCTTCCTTAGCCTGCCAAGGCCTTGTTGCACCGATGACATCATTTCTAAGAGTGGAAACAACTTCTTCATCGTTTCCATCCTTTTCAATAACGAATGGGACAATAGGACCACGACTCATGTACTCAAATGTAGAGTTGATTACCTTCTCAGCGAACTCAGCACCCTTTGCCTCAGTGAGGCGTTCTCTGAGTTTACCAAGTGTGTTGTAATGAGATTCAAGCTCATCAGTTGACACTTTTTCAATCTTTCTTTCTGCTACAATAGTGTAACCCTTAGACCTCAGGATTTTTTTTACCTCAGCCTCCAAACCCTTTTCAATACAGTCTGGTTTTAAAATCAATAATACCTTCATCGTTTTATTATTTTTTTATTAAAATATCTAAATTTTTGTTTTGACTCCGTATAGTTTATATATACAGAATTCGATTTAAAAATCAAGAAAAACTAGTTCATAAAAGAAAATATTATAATATCCGCTACCCTACAAAAAGAATAGACCAAATAAATAAGAACATAAATTACAAACAATACTTGCTATTATCGCTTTTCATCGTGAGACTTTTAGTCAGTATTTTATGATAAATATTTCTATTAAAGTTACTGCTAGCTCTCAAGCAACCATATAAATTGTTTCATCAGTAACAAATAATGGAAGAAAGAATCGTAATAATGGAAGAGTAATAGTTGACGCTAAAATTCAAATAAGGATCAATCTTCAATTAGAAATATGATCTTTTTTTCGGAATAATTTTGCGATAATGAAAAGAACTATTGTTTCAATTATGATTGTCAAAATCCAAGCGATTCAAAATTTCATAAGCCTATTACCACTTGCCAATTCTATCCCCTGCTCACTTTCTACAATTTCTAATGAATAATTTTCTCAATTTTTGACTATCTTGTAAATGAAATTTTCATCCGATAATGGATTTGAATTATCTACGTATCATCAAATCACTTTCAAATTTCATATTTGAATAGCTTTGTCTTGAATATTTGCTTTTGTGATTTCATCTAAATTAACAGATTTATCCACTAAATATTGTCTAGATTCTCAGAATTTATAATGTCATTTTAAGCATTCTCATGCTTGAGGCACATAAAGATCTCGACTTGTTACAGTGTCATTTTCGACAATAACTCTATAATTATCTATTTCTACATTTTGGAGCTTTACGCATCTATCCACATAATGTGCATTATCAGGAATTACATCTGCAAAGCTTACTCAAATTCAGAGAATTGCAACAAAAGTAAGGAAGAAAAGTCAGATTTTTTTAGTCATAAAATTTATAAGCTATAAAATAAAAGACAAGAACCATAATAAGCAGAGATAAGCCACAAACAATGGTCATCATTGTAGTTTCCTTTCGAGAAACTTTTAGTCAAAACTTTATTATGAGTAAATCAACAAAAGCTTTCACAAAAATTATAGGAATGAGTATAAATACTCAATTAAAATATTTAAAAACATTAGACATTAAGTAAATCAAGCATCGCGCAACTAATAGTGTTACCAAAACACTAACAATCGATGAAATAATTCAAACTAAAATAAATCTCTTATTGGAAATTTCATCTTTTTTTCGCAATCATTTGCCCATAATTATTAAAGCAATTGGTTGAATTAGGATATATAATATAATCAATCTCATATATAGGCTCCGTATACTTTCTCCGTTTTTAAAAGATAACACAAGAAAAGAAAATAAATTACAAATAATACTAGCTACAATTGCCTTTTTTCGAGAAATATTTAATCAATACTTTATTATAATTGCCTCTATTACTGTTACTAAAGTTTCTCAAATAATTGTGTATCGTATTCAATCTCATATCAGCAATGGTAAAAAAAACCATAGTAATGGTAACGTAATTGTGGTTGGAAGCATTCAAAATAAAAGGAGTTTTTTGTTAGAAATCTGATTTTCTTTTCGAAAGATTTTAGCTATGAAAAACAAAAGCAATGTTTCTATTATAATAGTTCATAACCAGATAAAAGGAAATTCTTTAATTTTTCCAAAATTTCTTGTTTTACTCAATATAAGTTCATAATTATCTCAATCCTTAACTATTTTATGTATTGTTATCCTATTATAATAAGATGAACAATCAGAATCGTATATCTGTCATATTAAAAGGGCCTCCTCATCAATATTATTTTCTGTGATATCTTTTACATCTATACTTTTATCCAATAAATACACCTTAGATTGTCACCAATCTGAGCATTTTGAGCATTCATTTGCTTTAAGTTCATACACTTCTCGTTTTCTATTATCTCGTGAATATGAATCTGATCTTTTACCATACTCAACAATAACCCTATAATTATCTATTTCTACATTATTAATCTTACTACAACTATCAGAGTTATGTCGCCAAAATACAGGATCGGCAATCGGGTTTGCAAAGCTTACTCAAAATCAAAATATCGCAACTACTTGAAACAATAAAAGTCAGATTTTTTTAGTCATTTTATTGATTAAAGATAAAATATGTTTTGTGTATAATGTTTTGATTTTTTTATGCAATTAGATATTCAGTATGTAAATTTATCATATAAAATTTTACTTTATGTTCTCAAAACCAAAATACATTGTCATACTCTCCTCTCGAAGTTTTTCGCATATGGTAGTAGATTTTTGCTGTGCTGCAGCTGTTTTTTCAATATGGAATTTGGATCTCCTTTCTACAGAAACTTTTATTCAATGAGTTCTACTTTATAATATCTTAGCATTTGGATTACAATTATTCTTATGAATATTTGCTGATAAAACTGAATATTCTCAAAGTATTTCTTATATCGGATGCGTTTTAGTATGAATTTGAGTTTGTATATTAGCGACCTATCCAATATTATCGATGATTTTTCTTTGACTTGGAAATGCATGTTTCCATATCTGATGATGAATTTTAACTTTGGCACTCAACCCATGAAAAGCTAGAGAACCATGAATTTTTGTTGCTCCGTGAGGAATATGATTAGTCCTAGGAACATTGTTATGAAAAGCTGGAAATTTTTATTGTCGAGAATGACTGACATTACTTTGAATTTGATTGATAACGATGGCCCGAAGTTCAAAAGACTTTTTACCGTACAAAAAAATCAAAGAACACGCGAAAAAAGAAAGTCTGAAAAAGCATGATTGGAAATTACCTGTGATTATAATTATCTCGCTTTTGACTATATGTATAATTATCCGTTCATTCGTAGGATTCTTAGTAAGTTATTCACGAAAAACTTGAGCATTACTTTCAATCAGTTTTGTAGCTTGTCTGGAATTTTGAAAAGCATTATGATGATTTTTTGCAGATAAGCGGTGATGGTTAAAAATCTGAGTTGGTTCTCTTTTATTGTCTTTACCATTCCTATTGCTCTGAGAAATCGCTCCAGTTTGCTGATTTATAGGAATATTTTTATTCAATATTACTATGTCTATCGCTCTTGTAGGAATGGTTAAAGTTCTACCTGATAAACCGTGATTTTCTTTCTGACTTTTATGTATGTGATTATTAATTTGAGCGCTACCTACCCTGCTCCATATGAATTATCAATGAATGGAAACTATATTATTAATCTATTTAGTCCTATTGTCCGCTTGAGCTTTATGAGTAGCACTGAATTCAGAGAATAAAAAAAGCCGACCCTTATTATACAACAAAGGTCAGGCAATTATGAACAAAACAGTTTTTACAGCAAAGGAGACTTAGCTAACGTGAATTATAATAAAATCTTAACTAATTTCAAATAGTCATATTTGATTTCTTAAAATGTAGCTTGAATTTTTATGGAATACAAATATTGTTCATGTGTTTAAGTTTTTACTATTTTATAAAACCGTTATGGCAAAAGTGATAACTGCTGAAGATCGTGATTTAATTATAAAGATTGCAAAATTATTTTTGGATAGTCCTTATCAATTCGGAGGAAACTGAGATTTACCATGAGATCCAACGGATTGTAGCAGGTTTGTCCAAGTTGTTTTGTGAAATGCATGAATAGCTGTAGAAAGAAATTCTGCGATGCAATGAGAGATGTTTTCTTCCACATGAAATATGTATACAGATTTACCAAATGCTGAGGTCTGAGACCTAGTTTTCTTTAAAAACACTTATGAATCCAAAAATGAGATTACTCATGTAGGTTTCTATATTGGAAATAATGAGATGATTAACGCCTCATGAAAAAAAGTTAATATCTGCAAAATTGATAAATATTGGAAGGATCACTTTAAATGAGTATGAAAATTAACTCTTTTTACGAAAGATTATAACAAAACAACAGCCAAGAAAAACTACAATAGATTAAGCGATAAAGAAACAATAAATAAAGCTAGAACCTTGAAAGCTGTAAATGCAGTGATTGCTGTACTGACGTCTACTTGGATAGATTTACCCGAAAAATATCAGGATTTAAGTGCCAGTTATGCAAAGACTTTAAGAACAGATTTTCCCGAAGCTAGGAAATTGGATCCAGATCAAGTGAAAAAAACTTATCAAAGTGTGGTGGACATGATTAGTTTTTCTCGAAAATTTGCAGGATATGATGAACAAAAAAAATATGAAGAGTTGGCAAGTTATTTGAGAAAAAAATTCTGATTACAGTAATTTTTATTCGTTATTTATATAAAAATGAATGCACCAAAGTCGCTTTTAAAAGTAATGCACGAAATAGAATCAGAATTGATAGAATTTTGTAGTTATAATTGAAGTAAGGAGTTGATTTCTTTAATAAAAAAACGTAGTTGTGGTTTTTCTGTGAAATCTCAAGAAGGTGAACATTTATGAGTAGTATATGAGGATGTATATGTAGGTTTAAATCGGGATGCTAAACCAAGTATTTCATTCGCAACATCCGGAGATAATAACACATCTGATGCAAAAAGATTTAAGCAGGATGAAAAAATACTTACGCGTTTGTTGTGAGATTTAAAAAAATTAAAAGCATAAATATATTTATATGGACCCATTATTTATGACCGAAAAAAAGGATGAGGATTTGAAGATAGATAAAAAAATATGAATAATTCGGATGGTTATTATTGTAATTTTGGTTGTATGATGAGAAATCGCTTTCTTGATTGCTTTGAGCAAGCTGTAGTTTTAGTTAGAATCTTAAATAAATCAGAAATATGGAATATATAACTTTGAATAATTGAGTAAGTATACCTATGCTCTGATTTTGAGTTTATAAAGTAGCTCAGAATGAAGCTAAAGGTGTAGTTTTGGATGCGATAAATACTTGATATAAATTGATAGATACTGCTCAATATTATGAAAATGAAAGATGAGTCTGACAAGCGATTAAAAGTTCGGGAATCGATAGAAAAGAGTTTTTTGTAACTACGAAGTTGATAACTAAAGGTTATGAAAATACTCTAAAATGAATAGACATATCATTACAATAATTCTGATATGATTATTTTGATTTAATTTTGATTCACCGGCCTAAATGAGATAATCTCAGCATTTATAAGGCACTAGAAACAGCATATAAAGAGTGAAAATGTAGAGCTATATGATTATCAAATTTTAACGAAGAATTGTTTTTAGAAATTTATGAAACTTGTGAAATCAAACCAGTGATAAATCAAATTGAAACTCACGTTATGTGGCAGCAACGGAAAATGCATGATTTTTTGCAAAAATATGATTGTATTCACGAATCATGGAGTCCTTTATGAGCTTGAAAATTTAATCTATTTGAGAACGAAACTCTGATTAATATTGCAAAAAAACATGGTAAAGCTGTAACTCAAATTATGCTCAGATTTTTCATTCAAAATAATGTAATTGTGATTCCAAAAAGTTCTCGCATCGAAAGAATGAAAGAAAATTTTGAAGTTTTCGATTTTATTTTAGATGATGAGGATATTGAAGAAATTAAAAAACTAGACCAGAAAATTTCCTATACGAATCGACCTGAAACTATGTTAAAGGAACAAAATTATTAATTTTCTTTATCTGCATTAGCAGTTCTATACATCATAACAGCTATTTCTCATCTTGTAGCTTGTTTTTCTGCCAATCAAATTGATCAGATTTTTAATCAATTTGCAAATACATATCTTCATAAATTACCTGATTGATAATAATTTCGATATCGAGGATTTATACTTTCTTCGAGCTTTCAATTAACAATTCTAGACAATACAGCTAAAGCCTGTGAATTTGTGAGATTCTTTTTCGGATCATATTTTCCTGCATATCATTGGAATAATCACATTTTACATGATTGAACAATATTTTCCTGAAGTGTAGGATCTGCTGATATTAGGTCTGAAAATTGACAATTCTTTGTCTCATCTTCTGTTTTTTCATAAATAGTTTCAGCCAACACTCCAAAGAATTTAGCAGCTTGCTCTCTATTAATTGGATTACTTGCCTTAAAGGATACTGGTTCATTAAACCTCGTCATTCAATTATCATACATCCATGTAATAGCTTTTTGTAGTTCTTCTCTATATTGTGAATCATCTTCAATTACAACAAATGCATCCATCACATTTCTACCAGGTCATGCAATTTTTTCTCATTCATAGTAGATTGCTGTAGATCATCACGCATCCAATTGAATCGCATCATAACATCCAAATGTCCTTTGAACATATTCTGCTAATCACACAAATGTTACATTATAAACTCTTCAGAAATAAATAGTTGATTTATCCTGAGTACTACAAATAAATTCCTTTGTTGCAGCTCATCACTGTTTTTTATCATTATTCATTTCCGAGTTGTTGTAAGATACATTCTGTCAATTTACAAGTAATACATGCATAGCTAATCCATATTGAATTTTAGAAAATTCTGAATTTACCCAACCATTATTCCACGATCTAGTAGCATTTGTAACTAAAAGTGGAGTTCCATCATATTGAAATCAGAATAGTGCCCTAGTATCTCATAGATCATCTCCATACACTGACCTTTTAGTTCAATTAGTAATAGCTATCATATCTGAACTTTTTTCTGCACTATAAGCATCAAAAAAGGCTCAATTAATCGCTGACACTCCCCCAACCTCATCCATCAGAGTTTTTACAGCTTTTGGAGATTGACCATTTTGTACGGCATTTACTACGATTTTATGAGTTCAATCAAGAGTTACTTTAATTACATCGTGGGATGATGTAGTTAATCTCTCCTGCATAGCAAATGTAGCTCAAATAAGAAGTGGCATAGCTACTAAACTAATCCAGAATTTTTTCATGGAAATTTTGTATAAGATATAAAAAATAATTTAATTTTGTAATCATATATAGTTGAGATTATTTATAATTATATATATTTCAAATTAATTTATATTCTTTAACTACATACAGAGGTTTTAATTATTTCATTAAAAAATAAACTTGACATTTTTATAAAATAATGTATACATAATAATATATAAAACAAAACTCTAAATTATAATATCATGGAACCTTTTACTAACCTTGTTGGACTTTTCTTCTGTAATGGAGCTTTACTTGGCTTTTCTATAGCAAGACATGAAGATAGAAAGACTAAAGTTAAAAATGCTAAAGAAGAAATAGCTAGAAGATTACGACACATTGAATACATGTGTGTTTGTGGCGTTGCTGCTGTGGTGGTAATGAATTTAGTAGAAATTCTATTAAGATGAATGTATAAAAAAAGAAGGTTATTTACCTTCTTTTTTCGACTAAATGAATATATCTCTTCATCTAGCTCAATCCTGTGGTCAGACAATTCCTCTTTCCTCTAACGTATCCATAATTCTAGCAGCTCTAGCGAATCAAATTCATAATTTTCTCTGAATCATAGTTGTAGAAGCTTTTCTAGTTTCTGCTATAATTTGAATTGCTTGATTAATTAAATCTTCATCATCTCAATTTCCACTTCATCATCAGCTGAACGCTCATCATGTCTCAGCTTTTGACTCAAGTGCATTGATAATCTCCTGGTTATAAACATCTTCTTCTGTGATTCATATCATGTACTTCCTCTTGAGATGTTCTACTATTGTATCGATTTCTTTAGTATCAACGAATGCTCACTGAACTCTAAGATCTGTAATCTTTGTATCCATATAAAGCATATCTCATTTTCATACCAATTCTTCTGCTCATTTGTGTCAAAGGATAGTTCCAGAATCAACAGATGAAACCACACTAAATGCTATTCTAGCTGGAATATTTGCTTTGATAAGTCATGTAATTACATTTACTGAAGGTCTCTGTGTAGCAAGTATCAAGTGGATTCAAACTGCACGAGCTTTGGCTGCGATACGGTTGATACAGTTTTCAGCTTCTTTTCTATTTGCAGCAGATGACATCATCATATCAGCCATTTCATCGAT
>JAEEGL016769562.1_pt1 | contig 14873 bp, 11 predicted proteins | sample 9134231 | NCBI WGS metagenome assembly JAEEGL01 (sample SAMN16246548, study PRJNA631951) | gut metagenome | biome: gut microbiome; feature: rumen; material: fiber-attached | host: Bos | place: Iran: Karaj | collected 2018-10
CACCTACGCTAACTAATAAATTAACTAAAGTATGATCATAAGTAACTTTATGTAATTTATGGTCTTTCATCGCAAATCCACTAGAATCTCCTACATTCCCAAATAATAAGAAATCTTTGGTTAAGATAGCCATAACTAAAGTAGTACCCATTCCTTTACTCTCAGGATGAGTCTTTTCATGTTGAAAAATTAAAGTATTAATTTCATCGACAGAGTCACGAATCCAATTCACCGCATCAACTTTACTCATATTACGAAAACTTTCTTTAAAATGTTTTCCTAAATAGCGAATTGCGATAGAAGATGCTATCTCCCCAGCAGAATGTCCTCCCATTCCATCAGCAATAGCCATCAAATAACTATCTTCATCATTTTTTACAATGATAACACTATCTTCATTATGATTACGAACCTTACCAGGATCCGTCATATAAAAAGATCTCATAATTCCTCCTTCTTACTTCTAAGTTGCCCACACGCAGCACTAATCTTGCCACCAAATTCTTTTCTGATTGTTACATTAACACTATTCTTTTTAAGTATATCATAAAACCTCATAATTTGAACAGTACTTGTTCGCATGAATTCTAAATTATTCGTTTCATTATAAGGAATTAGGTTAATATAACAATTAATATTCTTCACTAAAGAAGCAAGTTCTAAGGCACATTCTTCACTATCATTAATATCTTTTAATAAAATATACTCAAAAGTTACTCTTCGATTCGTCTTTTTTAAATACGTCTCAATAGCAGGAATTAATTGTTCTAAAGGATAAACTCTATTAATTGGCATAATCTTATCTCGAATTTCATTATTAGGAGCATGAAGGCTAATCGCTAAATTAATTTGTAGAGGGAAATCACTAAATTCTAGTATTTTAGGAACTAATCCACAAGTAGATACCGTAATATGACGAGCTCCAATTGCTAGTCCTTTTGGATGATTAATAATTTCAAAGAAATGAATTAAATTCTGATAGTTATCAAAAGGTTCTCCAATTCCCATCACAACGACATGACTAATTCTTTCTCCTAATAATTTTTCAATCATTAATAATTGTAAGACCATTTCATAAGTCTCTAAGTTACGTACTTTTTTTCTTCTTCCTGACTCACAAAACTTACATCCCATATTGCAGCCAACTTGACTCGAAATACAAATACTATTCCCATAATCATGTCTCATTAATACCGCTTCAATATGTTCTTGATCTTCTAGTTCAAATAAATACTTACAAACATCTACATCTTCTTGAACATCTACTATTTTTAATCGTTCTATAGAAAAATCATTTTTTAAAGAATCTATCATTTCATGACTAATATTACTCATTTCTTCAAAAGATTCTACTCTCTTTTCATATAACCAGCTAAAGACTTGTTGTGCATGAAATTTCTTAGATCCTCTTTCTAAAAAATAATTTTCTAAATCTTCTAATCGATATCCATAAATATTTGTCATTCTATCACGACCATTTCTAGGAAGATTATATCACATCCCAAGAAAAAAGACTATTTTCATAGTCTTTTATTTTTGAAATTGAATACTATTTAAAATCTCTTCTTCATAGTTTTTACAATCCTTGATTTGTAAAAAGTGAAATACCACAAAACCATCTTGATACTTCGTAAAATAATAATGATTAATTTCTAAATTAGAAATACTTTCTATTTCTTTCCATGATAATTCATTTACCACAATATCTTTTTCTGTGTAAGAGATTTCATGTTCTTTCATTTTTAAAAGTGTAGAAGTATAATTTTCTGTTTGATAATAGATTTCAAATTCACACATATTTGATCCTTCAATAAAAATTTTATGAATGAAAGAATCAAAATCACGATTACGATCTTCAAAACCATCTGGTGCTTTATAAGTAATGATCTTATTCATAGAAATACTAGTATCAAAAGCAGGAGTAATATCTTTGATTTCCGAAGATTTTGTTTTTTTCTCTTTTACTGGTTTTGTTTTTTCTTTCAAGGAGAAATAGAATCCAAAAACAACGAAAGTAATTGAGAAAATCACTAATAAAACAATAAAATTCTTTTTCATAGATTATCCTCCCACATACAGAATTACAGCTCTACCGTCACCAGCATTTTGGCCCGATATCATCTCCATATTAGTAAAGACTTTACCACTATAATGAATCGGTTGTCCAGTAGGAGTATGATCATAAGCAGAAGCGATAGCATCACACCCTGGGTATCCAGAAATGAAAGAAGAACCTCCTCCTCCACCATTATACCACGAGCCTTGACCTCCACCATAGTAGCCACCTCCACCACCAGGTCCTGCACTATTACCATTACCACCGTCACCAAAACTTCCTTGGCAATCTGGAGCATCTCCTTCATAGTGACAATGTCCCCCAAAGGTTTGAGTACCTCCTTTTCCAGGACCACAGCAACTACCACCTTCATAACCTTCTGCACCAGTTAGATTTCCACCATTTCCTCCACGAATTTGATTAGGGCCACCCGTTCCAGCAGCTCCACCGCCGCCTCCAGCAACCATAATTCGGGCTTCTAACGTATTATATTGATATCGAATATCGGTAGCTCCACCTCCAGGCCCAATTGTAGGTTCTAATCGAGAATGTCCTGTTCCACCTCCGTTAAAGCCACCTGCTAAAATATAACTTGGATCATCATATGAGTAAACTCCTTGGCCTCCCACGCAAATATAAATGACTTCCCCTTGATCAAAATGAATATCTCCTCTAGTATATCCACCGTAACCTCCGGTTAAGGCAATATTGTTTTTACATTCATCATTATTATATTGTACGTAATAACAACTCGTTTGTCCTCCACCTTGTGCTCCCCATAATTCAATTCGATAAGTACCCGTTCTTGGAATTGTATAAGCAGTACATCCAACAGAAGTATAACTCTCATTGATAATTTGATCCCAAGAAGCATAAAATGTTGTGTTTTGAGTAGTCGAAGTATTCGAAGCTAAAATGATTCCATTCTCATCAATTACTTTCGTACCTCCTCCATTCGTAGAAGTATAATATCCATTAAAGATATAATTGGTACGAGAAGGAACTGCTATCTGAGTAATACCCGAAGTAGCAGTCGCATTGGAATACCATCCTTTTGCATAGTACTCATAAATCGTAGTCGTTCCTGCAGAAGTTGCAGATTGAGAATCAAGAGTAACCGTATAAATCAATTGTTCCCACTGAGCAGTTACTGTAATACTTTTTTCCACAACAGAATCTGCTGTAACAGTGGTATTACCATTCTTCCATCCTTTGAAAGAATACCCACTAGCAGATGGATTACACAATGTTCCCCATTTTTGATTGTATTTTTGAGAAACACTTGCTGGATTACAAGTACCATGTCCATTCATATCATAGGTTAACGTATACGTATTAATATCATATTTTGCATTGTACTCTTTATTTCCCGTAGATCCTTGCTCAATCTTAACAGTTTTTTGTTTTGTCGATCCATTAGATCCTGTCCAACCAGAAAAAGTATATCCTTTTTTTGTTGGATTACTTAAAGTAAAGGTTGGAGTTTCTATCGTATACGTAGAAGGATTCGTCGCAGTACCACCATCTAAATTATATTTAATAGTATAGTCAATCACTTTCCAATGAGCATAAACAGTAATATTCTTGGTTAGTTTTGTTGTTTTTCCATACGCATTTCCTCCTGTATTCTTATCATACCAAGCAGTAAATGTATACCCATTTTTTTCAAAACCATTCGTACGTAAAGTACAATCTGTATTATTATTACAATACGTTTTAGAAGTACTTCCTCCTGTATTTTCATTTCCATTATAGGTAATAACAGAAGCAAGCTCATAAGAGAACTCTTTTGTCCTATAGTTATTGGCTGGATCTACTACTGTAACAAATACTTTATTTTTCGATCCATCTAAAGATTCTTTTATTTTATCTAATACTTTACTAGGATCATAACTTTCATAATTCGCAAAAGAAGATTTATTCTTTCCACAAGTATCTGATTGAAAAGAAATACACATCTTTAGCCGTTCTTTGGCTTTTTCTTCATTAGGAGCAGAAAGAGAATCCGTTACTTTTAAATTTAATTTTGGTTTCAAATCATTATAACTCGTATTCGAAGAAATAATACTAGAATTATTAAACTCAGGTTTCGTATTGTCTAACGTAAAAGGTCCTAAATATACATAATTACTATTTCCTTCACTAGACCAATTATTTCCATGCGGATCTTGTAAACGATCCACTCTTAAAATTAAATAATATTTCCCTGTAAGTCCTGTAGGAGTAGAAATTTGCGAACTAGTCGCCGTAATCGTCATTCCTTGAAGAATTTTATTATTTTGTTTATCTACTGATTCTGGTTGAATTGTTAAATTATTCCAGCTAGAAATCGTCGCTCCATCTTTTGTCTCACTAAAAGCATATTGAATCAGTGGCTCACTAGCGATTCCCGTATTACTAGAAACAATAACTTTCATCGAACGATTCTTATATTTGAAAGAATTAGGATTTGTAATATCCGTTGAAAAAGACATAATTACATCAGCATCTACCCCACAAGTTTCAACAGTTCCAATTCCTTCTTTTGGCAATTTATAATTAACTTTTATTTCTCCATTATCTGTTTTCTTTCCACATCCAATCGATGAAGAGTATCCATACTGATTATTTAGTTTTACGACTCTCACAAATGTATCATCAGTATCACAACTAATACCATCTTTATTAAAATCTTTAATCAGATTTTTGTCTTTTAATTCACGAAAACTAATAATGACACAACCTGTTTCATTATGTCCAAATAAATCTTCTCCATAAGAATCAACATAGAGTTTCGCTCCATATTGTACACTATTTCGATAATTTTGATACTCTTTTTGAATATTACTTTGTCTAATATTTCTAACAAGAGGAATACTAATAGCCGTAATAATTCCAAGAATAACCATCACAACTAATAATTCTACTAATGTAAAACCTTTTTGTTTCATTTTATTCCTCCTATTCAAATTTGATTATACCATATTCCAAAAAAAAGAGATAAGTAATCTCTTTTTGTTATGGATAAATCAAATAATAAGCAGAGCTCCAGTTTGTACAAGAACATCCCGTTGCTGGACAATCAACTCTTGGTCCATTCTGACAAGAATAAAAACTATCATAAGAGGTAACATGTAGCCACAATGGATGATTGTGATCATCTTTATAAGCAAAATCATCCACTGTTACATAATGACCACTATTATTTCCATGAAGTCCATCTTTTCCAATTAATTGACCATAAGAAGTATTTTTAGTACCTGGCCTTACTCGTGACATCAATGCATCAGCATTACTCCAAAAAGAAGTTTTCGCAAGGGTCACAATAGCATAGAATGTGGTATTTCCACTTACCTCAATCGAAGCAGATGCTCCATAAGTAGCTGTTGTAGCAGAAGAATCCATACTCCATCCTAAAATATTCAAATAATTACTATAATTTTGACCTGATTTATTCGTACCCGATAATTGAGATATTTCTGGAGTCGTTACACTACACTTTCCATTGGCATTTGGAGTACAAGTTTTTGTATTATTACGATTCCAACCAGCTTTATTATAATTAAAATTGATAATATATGGAGTTGCGGCTATCCAATGAGCATACACAGTGATATTACTAGATAATTGTATCGATGCCCCATACTTACTTCCTCCACTCGCAGCGGTATACCAACCATCAAAAATATATCCTGTCTTAGAAAATCCATTGGCTTGGAAAGAACAATCTTCCAAATAATTACAAGTGTTAGAAGTAGTGCTTCCACCGGTATTTCCATTTCCATTATACGTAATGGTATAAGCATTGATATCATAGTGAGCCGTATAATTCTTATTTCCTTTAGAGCCTTTTTCAATCTTAACAGTTTTTTGTTTTTTCGTTCCATTAGAACCAGTCCAGCCAGAAAATGTATATCCTGCCTTCGTTGGATTATTTAACGTAAAAGTTGGAGTATCTACCGTATAAAATGCATTATTCGTTGCGACACCATCATCTAAATGATAAGTTATCGTATAAGTTTCTACATTCCAATGAGCATATATCATAATATTACTCGTTAACCTTGTTATTGTTCCATAAGAATTACCACCATTAACTTGATCAAACCATCCCACATAAGTATAGCCACTCTTTTCAAATCCATTTTCTCTTAAAGGACAATCTACATTTTTATTACAATACGTATTCGCAGTACTTCCTCCGGTATTTCCATTACCATCATAAGTAATAGTAAAAGCAAGATCATACAAAAATTCTTTGGTTGCGAAATTACCAGCGGCATCCACAACTGTTACAAATACTTTATGACTACTTCCATCTAAAGCATTATGAATCTTCTTTTCTAATATTTTTCTGGAATCATATTTTTCATAATCCGATAAATTCTTTTTCGTTTTCAAACAAGAATCTTTATCATAAGAAATACACATTTTCAATTGATCAAGCGGAGTAATATCATCCATCACATTTAATTGTAATTTTGGGTTTAAATTGTTATAGTTTGAGTCTGAAGATGTAATCGTAGAATCTTGAAATGAAGGAGGAGTATTATCTAAAGTAAATGGTCCAAAAGAGATATATCCATCTGTTTCATCATTTGACCAATTCTTCCCACTGACATCTTGTAGTCGATCTACTCTTAAAATTAAATAATATTGTCCTGTTAAAAGATCAGGAGTTTCAATTTGAGAAGATGTTACTTGAATCGTTTCTCCTTTTTCAATTTTAGTCATTTGATTACTCACAGATTCCGGATCAATCACAAGTCTTTGCCAATTGTCAATCAGTTCTGGCGTAGAATGAACACTAAAACCATATTGAATAATTGGATCACTATTTACTCCTGTACTACTTGATATTAATACATTCATCGTTCTCTTTTTATATTGAATAGACTCTGGTTCCTTCACTTTAACACCGATATTCATAATCGTTGCTGCATCCATACCACAAGTATCATTGGAAACAAATTCTTCTTTTGGATAGTGATAGTTTACAACTACTTCTCCACTATCATTTTTCTTACCACATCCCAAATGAACCGAATATCCATATTTTCCATTCATTTTCACTACTCTGACATACGTATCTTCAGAAGCACAACTAACCCCTCTTAATTCAATATCTTTTAATAAATTCCGTGCTTTTAATGTATCATAAGTCAAAATAATACAACCAGAATCTTCATGCCCAAACAAATCATTTTCATAAGCATTGACATATAGTTTCGCAGCATACTTCACAGAATCTTGATAGGTTTGATACTCTCTTTCAGTACTATTTTCTCGAATATTTCTAACCAAAGGAAAAGAAATCGCCGTAATGATACCAAGAATAACCATCACAACTAATAATTCTACTAATGTAAATCCTTTCTCTTTCATTAGAAAGCCTCCTTTTATTCCATTGGACTTTTGATATCTACTATTTCTCCAAATTGATTATATTGTATTTTAATCTTTAAAGACTTTTCACAAAAAGAATTTAAAAGACAATAACTATCTAAATTCCAAGTAATTTGATCAATTTCTTTTTCTTCATTCGCACTTAATGTAACAATATTTGGTTCCTCCAAATAATCACTATCAATTTCATGAATCTTTTGATTTATCGTATTCGTTGAGATTAAAAAATTATAATTTACTTTTCCATTCTCATACACTGTTTTAGAATCATAAGTAGCTAAATCCAGTAAAGAAAAATAGACTTCAGGATCTAAAAAAGAATAATAAGAGTAAGGATTCTCTACTTCCTTCCACTCTTCATCTTTCCGATAATAGGTTTCATCCTCTCTATAGTATTCATGATCTTGATAAGTAAAAAATTCTCTCTTTCCCGTTCGATCTCCTTCATAGAAAAATTTTTCCCCATCTACGATGATTGTATACATATAATGATAATTCTCATTTAAAATAGATTTGATTTCAAATTGATAAGGATTCCCTTTTTCATATTCTGCAGTAGACCTCGTACCACGATTCGTATGAGCATAAATAAAAATCAAAACAAAAAAGAACAAATAAAACCCAAAGAAAAGGATAGCCTTTCCTTGTGGACTTTTTCGAAATTTTTCAAATTCTACTTTGTTCTCTTTCATTATTCAAACACCTGTCCAATTAATTGTTCTTTTCCAATCCCATTGACATAACTCTTCGCATCCATCAATTTCTTTCCAAATGGTTTTACTTTCGTAAGAATAATCGTACCATCCAATGTTTTTACAACGATTCCCTCAGAGTTTATATCAATGATTTCTCCACATTTTCCGATTCCTTTCTCTAGTCCTATTACACTATCTATAATCTTCATTTCTTGTCCAAATAAAATAGCATTTGCACTAGGAATTGGAGATAATCCACGAATTAAATTAAAGACTTCTCGACTTGTCTTTTCAAAAGAAATATGTTCTTCTTCTCTTTTAATATTATAAGCAAAGGTTACTTCTTCTTCATTTTGTTTTCTTCTAGAATTTGTTCCCTCTATAATACTAGGAAGAGTCTCTAATAATAAGTCTCTACCCATAATACATAATCGATCATGAAGACTTTCTAAATTATCAGAATCCGTAATTGGAGTTTCTGCTTGACTGATAATATCTCCATCATCCATCTTAACATCCATATACATAATCGTTATTCCTGTTTTCTCATAACCATCAATTAAAGCTTTATGAATTGGTGCTCCTCCTCGTAACTTTGGAAGAAGAGAAGCATGAACATTAATACATCCTAATCTAGGACAATCTAATATCTCTTTAGGAATGATTTGTCCATAAGCACAAGTAACAATCATATCTGGATTTTGATCTAATACCCATTGATATTCTTGTCTTATCTTAATAGGTTGATAAACAGGGATATGATATTTCATCGCTAATTCCTTAATAGGAGGAGCCTTCATTTCATGATGTCTTCCTACTTCTTTATCTGGTTGACTCACAACTCCAATTACTTCATAATGATCAATTAATCCTTGCAGGATTGGAACTGCAAAATCTGGTGTACCCATAAATATTATTTTCATATTATTACCCCCTAAGTACCATAAAAATACTAATTAGAACCCCTATTGTGACAAACATGGATCCCAATAACAATAATAAAGAAACATTTCCATAAGCATTCAAAAATTCAAAAGAAACTTCTTCCTCTTTTTCTTCCATGGATAATTTTTTTTCTAATTCATTTTCCTCAATCCAATCATAAAAAGGAAGAGAAACCACTTCATATTGATCTTTCTCTAATGTTTCTTGATAACTAATATTATTATTCTTAGAACTTAAAATACTATCAATTAACTCATAGATATCTCTTGTATCTTCTAAGAATTCCTCTAAACTCTTGACAGGTTCATGAAAAAGTTTCTTCTTCACAAGTAATAAACTAATCTCTTTTTTCTCTCTATGAAGAAAATTCCATTCATCCTGTACTAAATCTAAAATAAACTTTTGATCATTCTCTTTTACATCTCTACTATTCAAAAACCTTTTCAAGTGGCTCATCACAAGAGAAATACTACCTTTCAGATAATAATCTTTTCGAATTCTTCTCCCAAAATAATCACAGTTTCGAATAAACTTATAAAAAAACATAGGAGAATATAATGAGTAGTAACACCCCATGACCATATCTCCCGTAAAATAGACTTTTTTATTATCAAAATCTTTCGTAATAACTCCACGAATACGATAACTATCTAAGATTTCTCTTGCTTTGATAAAACGATCATAGAAATGATCATACTCTTCAGGAGTAAAATGGTCTTTTCGAATAGCTTCTTGATAACTAGAAGCAAATCCGTGAATATAATAACCATCTACTACATATTTTTCATATACATAAGTAATTAATTGTTCTCTTGATTCTTTTTGACGAAGATCTTCTAAATGAAGTTTTACACATAACATCTTACATAAAATCTTATGAATCCCTTCACGAATATCTTCAAAACAATCAAATTTCTTATAAACTTTTCTTAATTGAAGTAAATATTCCTCTAAATAAGTATCATCTAAAAATAATACTTGATACTGAAATAATGCTTCATAGAAGATGAATAGTGCTTGCTCTTTTGAGACAAAGAAAGAATGATCAAAAAGATTTCGACTCGTCTTTTGAAAATATCGTTCATTATGTTCAATCTCATCTAAAAAAGAAAGAACATCTTTTCTTTTCATTATTTCTTGAAACACTCTATCACCTCCTTAAACCACAAGAAAGGAATTATCTAGAAGCAAAAAACGCTATAGTATAATAAGCTACTCCTAATACAATAATTCCTCCAAGAATCCATAATAGAGTTTGAATCGTAGGATTATTTTTATCCCAATATCCATCTGTACTCGTAGAAGATTCTTTCATGAGATGTTCATAGTCTTCACGATTTTTCTTATTAAATTCTAATTCCACTAAATCAGAAGGTCTTTCATCTTCTTCTGCATCCTCTAAATCATCGTCAAGATTCCGATCATAATAATCATCGGCATAATCCTCATCTGCATCATCAGGGTCTTCTCCTGCTGCTACTCGATGAAAATAATCATTATAGAGAAGTTCTCTATTATCATCTTCTTCATTTGGATTATAATTCATTTTTGACACCTCTATTCCATTATAAGAATACCATATTTCAAAGCATTTGACTAGGATTAAAGTCAATATCAACTCTTATCTTTACATTTGCTTGATAATGCTCTAAGATCTTTTGTAAAAAAGAATATAAATTTCCTACTTGTTTATATTTCACAATAATATGATAAGAATAAATATTATTCATCTTAAATACGCCTGCCGTACTAGGTCCTAATAAAATCATATTCAGTAAATTCTTTTCTAAACTATTTTTTATTTTCAAAGCTTCTTGATAAACTAAAGAATCCTCTTTTCCTCTTACTCTAATATCACATAGATAATAGTATGGAGGATATTTCAAAGCTTTTCGAATAGCCATCTCTTGTTTATAAAAATTGGCATAATCATGATTCTTTATCAACCTTATCGCATAATGATCTGGATTAAAAGTTTGTAGAATAACCTTCCCTTCTTTTTCACTTCGACCACTTCTACCGGCTACTTGATCTAAAAGAGAAAATGTTTTTTCACTACTACGAAAATCCGGAATATTTAAAGAAGTATCTGCATTAATGACTCCTACTAAAGTTACATTCGGAAAATCTAGTCCTTTTGCTACCATCTGAGTACCTAATAAAATATCATATTCCCCTCTTCGAAAAGCAGAAATAATAGCTTCATGCATTCCTTTTTGACTCGTCGTATCATAGTCCATTCGAAGAACTCTAGCCGTTGGGAAATACTTTTCCAACTCTTCTTCAATTTTTTGTGTCCCAACACCCAAATTAGAAAGAGCTTCTTCTTTACATTCTGGACACTTTTGATAACTCTTTTCTCCATATCCACAATAATGACAACGAAGCGTATTACTACTCTTATGATAGGTTAAACTAATATCACAATGAGGACATTTAAATGTAAATCCACAGTTCTTACAAGTAACAAAAGAAGAATATCCTCGACGGTTTAATAACAGAATAATTTGTTCTTTCTTTTCTAATCGTTCTTGAATACTATCGACTAAAATCTTTGAAAAATGTCCCTTCGAATGTTTCATTGCTTCATTCATATCCACAATTTCTACAACTGGTAAATCTTTTCCATTGACACGATGAGGAAGTTCCAATAAAGTAAATACTTTTTTTTGAGCTCTTGCCATTGCTTCCAAGGAAGGAGTCGCACTACCAAATAAAACAGAACAAGAATGCATTTCTTTTCGAAGCAAAGCCACTTCTCTCGCATCATATCTTGGACTAGGATCACTCTGCTTATACGAATCACTATGTTCTTCATCCACAATAATAATACCAATGTTTTGAAGAGGCGCAAAAACAGCACTTCTTGCCCCGATTACAATTGAAACTTCTCCTCGAGATATTCGACGATATTCATCATATTTTTCTCCATCACTTAAACCAGAATGAATCGCCGCAATCTTATCTCCAAAACGTTTTTGAAATCGTTCAATCATTTGGGGAGTTAAACTAATCTCAGGTACTAAAACAATACTACTCTTTCCTTGTTTTAAATAGAAGTCAATTATTTCCATATAAACTTCTGTTTTTCCACTCCCTGTAACCCCATATAATAAGTACGTCTCTCCCGGATTTGCAATTACCGTAGAAACGACTTTTTTTTGTTCTTCTGTTAATTCTTTTTTCTCAATCTTCTCATTTTGATAAGAAAGTCGATATCTTTCTTTTTTCTCTTCCTTTAAGACTTTCTTTTCAACCAATCGTTTTAAACTACTAGGAGAAAACTCCCCTAATTCTTTTTTAGAAACTACTCCTCTTTCTTGAATATAATCGATTAACTCTTGTTGTTTCTTAGGATAATCCAAAAGAATAGAACACTCTGGATTCAAAGAATAATAAGTCTCATATCGGATAGATACTTCTGTTCCTTTTTTTGCTTTTAAAGCTTTTGGAAGCATCACTTGATAACATCCAATCAAAGGAGATAATGTCTTCTCTTGAATCTTTTTTCCTAATTCTAATAATTCTTTTGTTAAAACAACATCAGAATCCACAACATCCAAAATTTCTCTTAAATCTTTCTCTGTAGTTTTTTCTTTTTTTACTTCTAAAACAAACCCTTCTAATGTTTGTTTTCCAAATGGAATCGATACTCTAACCCCAACTTGGATTTTATCTTCCAAAGAAGAAGGAACTGAATATTCAAAAACACGATCCACATTTTTATTCATGATTTCCACTAATACACCAACGATCAAAGTATCACCTCCATTACTTGTATTATATCAAAAAAAAAGAAAATATAAGGTTATATTTTCTCTTCATCTTTTAATTCAATATGATCTTCTATAAATTCACTATCTAAGATTACTGGAGAAAGACTTTCAGAAGATTCTTTCTTCTTTTTATAATTTGGAAGAATATCTCGAATATTAATTGTTTTCGTAATTGATTGTTCTAACTCCATCTTTTCACATCTCTTTTGATAAAACTCTAATAAAATTCCACCAATTAAGAATAATCCAGCTAATACTAATAAAGCAATATACCAAAAACTCACTTAAAACACCTCTTTTTAAAATAAACGAATAATATCATTAATCGTAATAAATACCATTAATAACATCAATAGTATTAAGAATATCGTATGAATCTTATTTTCTATTTCTGGTTTAACAGGAGATCCCTTTATTAATTCAATAACAATAAATAGAATATGTCCTCCATCGAAAGCAGGAATAGGAAGTAAATTAATAAATCCAACATTAATACTTAAGAATGCCATTAAATAGATGATATTCGCAAGACCTGCCGTTCTTTGTTGACCCACAATAGAATAAATTCCTACTGGTCCAGATAATTGACTTAATCGAATTCTACCAGTAAAGAGATAACCAACCGTTACAAACATTTGCTTAAAAATAGATTTTGTCTTCTTATACGTATAAACAAATGCCGCTCCAAATCCTTTGGTCTTCTTTTGTTGAATTCCAATTCCATAACGATAAGTCTCTTGTCCATTTTCTTTAATCTTTTTAGGTTTTACTTGATAAGTAACTCTCTTATTATTTTCTTTAACAACAACAATTTCATTTTCTTTCTTTGGATTCGCAACAGCTAAGTAAAGAGAAATATCATCACTACTCGTAATCTTATGATGATTAATCTCCACAACTGTATCTCCTTTTTCAATTCCTACCATTTCGGCAGCAGAATCTTTCTCAATACTCGTAATAACAGGAGATAAAGTAGTACCACCCCATACGAAAGCAATAAATAATAGTAATAGAACCGCAAGAATAAAATTATTCATTGGTCCAAAAACCATAATTAAGAATCTTTCCCAAGCGCTCTTTGATTGAAGACGTCGATTCTTTGGAATTTTCTTTAATTCATCATCATCCAAATCTTCTCCTGCTAATTGACAAAAACCTCCAATAGGAATCGCTCTTAAGTTATAGACGGTTTCCTTTTTTTGAAATCCCCATATCTTAGGACCCATCCCAATCGCAAATTCATAAACATAAACACCCGTTATCTTAGCCCATATGAAATGTCCAAATTCATGAATAAAAACAATAACTCCTAAGATAACAATAAATAATAATAAATTTAGTATAACTGACAAACAAATCCCTCCTAGATAATACCAAGCACTAAAATAAAGGCTAAAGTAACAAAAATTAAACTATCAAAACGATCTAATATACCACCATGTCCTGGTATTAATTCAGAGAAATCTTTTACATCATAATAACGTTTAATAGAAGAAAAGATTAAATCTCCTAATTGACCAACCAAACATAATACTAGAGTAATACCAATTACTAATAATAAAGACATCGTAGGATTAATCACAGTATGATAAAAAGCAACAGCTACAAAACATCCCATGAAAACTCCTCCTACTAATCCTTCAATCGTTTTCTTAGGACTAATCTTCGGACACAATTTATGTTCTCCTACAAGCATCCCAGTACATAAGGCAAAAGTATCAGTTATCGTTGTAATACATAATAAGTATAAAAGATACGTAATATCAAAATTACGAGTAATAATAATTAAATTAAAACTAAAACCTATAAACAAAGTCGATCCAATTAAGAATAAAGCATCATTTAAATTATACTTCTTACTATCATTTACAAATACCATAGGACATAAGAATAAGAAAATAATAAAGGCCATTACTCGATAATCAAAAGTATAATGAAATTCAATAGCTCCCGTATTATACATACAAAAATATACGGTTAATAAATAAGCAAATACTTTTAATAAAAATGGGAATG
>JAEEGL010188149.1_pt1 | contig 14872 bp, 17 predicted proteins | sample 9134231 | NCBI WGS metagenome assembly JAEEGL01 (sample SAMN16246548, study PRJNA631951) | gut metagenome | biome: gut microbiome; feature: rumen; material: fiber-attached | host: Bos | place: Iran: Karaj | collected 2018-10
AAAAAGATAATCAAGAGCCGGAGCTACTGCACCTTTTGCCATATTCATCAAAGTACCCATTTCTATCATAGTCCAAGAAGATAGAGTTATGTTAGAATTATCATTATCAAACAAATTACCGTACTGCCCACCAAGTACATAAGGCGCAATACCGTCTACAATATCATTATTCTGTGTTTTTGGATTCTGATAACTACAATACTGAGAAAATGATGTAAGTGTTCTTGATATTTTATCTTTTGTAGAAAGAAGTTTGATTGCTTCAAAAATTGCTTTACGCATACTGGCATCTACTTCCACCTTTTGCTCTGCCAAAAGTATTTCAATAAACTCTGTCGCCCATGTCTGACCTTCAAAAGTATCAATTTCTGCAAGTGGTTGAAAAGCTACTTCATCTTTTCCAGGCTCAATATAAATTCCACCACAACACATTGTAAGATTTCTCGCTGAACGGTCTTTATCAAAAATGATTACCTGATTATTAGGATATTTAAGCCATTGAGCTTCGAGCAAGGCAAGCAAAGTTGATTTTCCTGCACCTGTTCTTCCGCTTATCCAAGTATGTCCTACATCACGTACATTTAGATTCAAATAAAAAGGAATATCAAATTCTGTATCGCATACTACATGAGGGTGAGATTCTCCACAAACATCTTTCATAAAATTATTTTCTGTAAGTCCTGACCATACAGAAGAAATTGGAATAATATGACTTACATTACCAGTAGAACAGAAAAGTGTTCTTCTGTTTGCATATATATTACCAGGTTGCATAGACAAAAAAGCCTGTAAAGCATTTAAGCTTTCAATTTTTGTTGAAAATCCACAAGCAGAAATAAGACTTGCTACATTCTGTGCTTTTTCTTCTGCAAGTTCTATATTTTCATCCCAAACCATTACATTAGAACTGTAATCACCATAACCTACACTACCCATTGTAAGTTCGATTTTAGCATCTGCCGCATCACCTTCTTCTGCTAAAGCCGCAGAGTTTTCTCTTGTGCTTTCTGTGTGCATAGTTGATTCCATAACAAGCTGGCCTATACTTTTTCTGGCTGAATGAAAACGTTTTTCTGCACTTTCAATTATTTTGTAAGCTTCCTGTTTTGAATAACAACAAAATCTTGTACTCCAACGAAGTTCACAATTTACTTTATTTATTACATCAAACATTGCAGGAAGTGTAAACGAAGGAAAACTGTTTACTGCAACGATAGGAATATAATATTTACCAAGTTTAAGCGGTATTGAGTTTTCAAGATTTTGGTCTGTTACAACATTATCAATAAAAATATGGTGATCTTCCGGATACACCATTTTACTCCAATCAAGACTTACAGAAGAATGTATAAAAGATAATAGTTCGCTACTGTTTAATTTTTTTACATACATTATAGAGCCTAAAACAGAAGCAACTTTATGAGTGTGCATTTTGAAATTTTTAATTTCATTCTGTAAGTTATAAAAATCTTTATCTTCATTATCATTATTACTTTTCATTACAAAACGTTTTACTTTTGCTTCAACTTGCCGTGGCAGAAAATAAGTAAAAATCAAAAAATATCTGTTTTTGTAATGATTTTTTTGATAAGTAAAATTAAGTTCTCTTTCTCTATCTATTAAATAACCTGTAAAGCTTTCAAAACTACTTCCAGGATAAAAGTTGCTCTGACTGCGCTGAAGCTCAAATTGGATAGTCCAGTTTGCACCCAGTTGAATCATAGCGTTATTAAACATATTAGAGATTGTATTGATTTTTCCTTTGGAAGCACTTGCAATATCAGGAGCAATAAATTCATAAGCACAAGTTAAAGCTTCACCTTTAAGTTTTACAATTCCATCATCTGCCATAACAATCCAGGGACATAAAGAAGCAAGTGGAGTTGTATTCTTTTTATAAAACTTAAAATTCAATGGTTTCATTTTTACCCCTCATATACATCTTGCTGTAAAAGATTTTCGAAAAGAAATTCTATAAGCATTGGTTCATTTTTACAGAGCCTTCTACAAATCAAAATTGCAACAATTCCAATACCAATACAATAAAAACTTACAAGTGCAGTTAAAATTGTCGTAACAAACAGAATTGCATAAAAAGCTGACATTCCAATACCTAAAAGTTGCTTTTTCTCCATAAGTGATGTATGAACTGGCAGACTATAATCTTCTTCCATAACAATCTCCTTTGCGCAAACTTGCGCTTAAAAAAAAAGCTCAGGTGTCCAGTTTATAAACTGGTTCAACCTGAGCTTAAATAATTACCCGACAAATGTTTTTACAACATCTGTTGCCATTGTGAGAGCTTCCTGTGTAATTCCGCTGAAGAAAAAATTTACAATTGATGTTGCACCAAGAATACCAGCAGTACCTAAAATCCAAGGTAAAACTTTTTTTACCATGCCACCTTCGCCCTGTGCATTACCAAAAGCAATTACACCAAACTCAATGATCAAGGCAACTACAAGCAAAGCTTTTACCCATACCGAACCAATAAGTCCAAGGATTTTATTTCCGGCATCATCAAGAACTGCAATACCATCATCAGCAAATAAGCTAGATGAACAGAAAAGTGCAATCAAGAGAATACAGAAAAAAGACTTCAAAGCCTTCTTATCTGATAAAAGATTTGAAAGAAATGATTTAGAACTATTAAGTTCTGTTTTAATTAATTTTTTAAGCTACTCCTCCTTATGAAATCAGCCTAAATTATTCTGAACAATGCCAGCAAGAAAATCATCTGTTTCTTCAGATAAGTGAAACAGTTCATCTACAACTGGGCCATTTGTTCCTTTTTTAAGATGTACAATTAAAGATATTACATCTGACAAATGATTTGCCATTTCAATATCTTCTGTACCCAACATACCTTTTATACGCAAAAGCGTACTTTTTCCATCATTAGCGTGAAGCGTAGTTACATTTCCAGGATGTCCTGTATGCCAAGCATCTAAAAGCTCACGCATTACAATACCACTTCTCACCTCCCCAAATATAATTCTGTCCGGAGAAAAACGCAAGGATTCTTCTACCGCTTTTGCCGCATAACTCTTTGGAATCCAAAGCGTTGTTTTCATAGGAGCTTCACACTGAAGCTCTGGTGTATCTTCAACGATATAAAAGTTATCATTAGGAGTAAGTTCTACCATTTTTTTTATAATGGCATTTGTACAGGTAGTTTTACCACTTCCTGTAGAACCACTGACAATAATATTTCCTCGTTGTGTTATAGTTTCAATTATAACTTTATACTGTTCATTTGTCATTCTTCCATGTTCGACATACTGTTCAAGTGAATAAATGCTTTTACAAGGCTTTCGTATCTGCAATTCAGGATTTATAACATTAGGTCGCATAAGACCTGTTATACGAGCATTGTATTTAGGAATAACTCCTTCGAGCAATGGAAATCCTGAATTCAAATCCAAAGGTTTTCCAATAATTGAAGATGTAGCTTTTATAATACGTTCGGTAATATATGGTGGTATATTTATACCTGTAAAAATCTTACCTTCACCAAATTTAGTTATAATCATTTCTCCACTATCAACTACTGCAATATCAGTTACAGAATCATCTTCAAGATATGGTATAAATTGTTTCATATCATCACGAAGAAGATTGTCTATCATTCTTTCTTTGCGGAGTTCTTCTGCTGTCTGTACTGGAACTGACATTGTATCGCTCAATTACTGCACCACCTGTTGTGTAGAATCATTTGAAGAAACTGGTTCTGTCATAAAATCAAGCAAAAGACGATCCACTTTTGAGCGTAAATGCTTGTTTTCACTCTTGAAATTATCAATAAATGAATCACGATATTCAGCACCTTTACTCATTATATTATTTCTCATTATGAGGGTATTCTCTTTTTTGTGGTCAGGTGATACCCATTTATCAAGCTCACTCTTACTGATTGCAAAATAATATTTTAAGAAATGCAGAAATAAAGAATGAAATAGCACATAATGGTCATTACAGTCTTTTACATTTTTGTTTATCTGTTCTAGTGTTCCTAAAATCTCATTGGAAACGTTTATATCACGATTCATATATTCAACGATTGCCCGTCTTAATAAATCGGATACACTCATTTGTTCAAGCTGAGCTTTTGCTTTTATTGCTTCGTGTAAATCACTGTCTACTTTTATTCCGATAAAAGATGATGTAGTTTTCATTAGAAAATACCCTCCGTGCTTTCTTCACTTTCAGATTCAGAATTATATTCATATTCTTCTTCATCAGAATCGTCATTAAGATTTTCTGATGTTTTATTGCCATTATCAGTATTACTAGCTACCTGATAATTAATATCTTTTGGCTCAGGAGAATAAAAATTATTATAATTAAGATTATGGAATTCGTTATAAACTTCTTCTGCCAGTTCCATATCTTCATTTGAAGTATATAGTTCGTCAGAAATTGCACTATCATCACCTGTCATATAAATTGCAGGTGTTTTTTCAAGCTTTTCAAGATTCTCTTTCGCTTTCTGTCTTTTACGTTTTTGGGAAGGAAGTCCTGCAACATCTGCAAAAACTTCATCCCAGGAAAGAGCTTCACCCATTAAATGCTTGAATCTTGAATCCTGATAGTAAGGTATTTTTTTTGCAATATAAGGTTGCATACCACGAACCATAATCAAAGCCTGATTGCTCGGTAAGCGCTGAATATCAGCACTATCCATAAGCGGTCGTGAAAAGTCATTATCTGAATAATTTACATTGTTATCACTCGCAATCTTTATTCCACCACTCCTTGAAATTTTAGATTGATGTACAGTTTCATTTCCCATACGCTTTGAAAAATATTCAGCATCATGAACTTCTCCAGGCGCATAGACAATATGACACGAACAGTGATCCAAGAAAGGATGATGTGGCCCATATCGGTCTACAATCTGATTTAAAGACTGACAGACAATCATTACGAACACGTTATACGAACGTAAGATACCCATTTCTTTTGCAAGTATGGAAAACGTACCTAGAATTGGGAATTCATCGAGAAGTAAGAGAAGCGGAATTTTTAATTCTGATTTACCAAATGAAGAATCGTTTTCTGTAAGGCGCATAAGAATTGCAGTAATGAACAAGCGGAAAACTGCACTGATACGGTCTACATCAGAGTTTGGAACACAAAGATAAAGGCAAATAGGTTCTGTAGAATCTATGAAATCCTGAATACTAAAATCACAACTTCCCATGTTTGTACGGATATTAGGGTCGTCAAAGTCACGGATTTTAGTAGCGATAGTTTTCCATACAGAAGCCTTTTCCTTAGCGTTAGTCTGCATAATATCACTTGCACCTTTTAGAACAAGCTTCTGCAATTCAGGGTCATAGTATTTGTCGCCTACTTTCAAACCGAGTTTGTCAAACTTTACCTTGTTTCTTTTATACATATTTTCATTGATAATGAAATAATGCTTTGTTGCCATCATTTCCTTTACTTGAGAAACTCCAAGCGCACTACTGGCTTCACCCTTTCCCTGCATAAGAGCTTCAAGTTCGCTTTCGTTTCCGTTGGCAAAGAAATCACGGATTCCACCGAGATTCTTTTCAGGATAATCAGAATAGCGTATGTGCATAAGTGCAGCAGTAACAAAAGATTTACCTGACTGTGTAAAGTATTCGCCGTTTTCTGAGCCTGTACTGGATTCTTTTGCCGGAGCAAAAAGGATATTTGCCATCTGGTCAGAATCACGGAATGCATAAGCCAGTCCTTCACGCATACAGTCCTCTACAGGATTGTAATGAGCTGAATCTTCTTTTGTAGGACTGAATCTTACTACACGGGAATAACGACTTTTTTCACGGCTTGTAGTATTAAAGTTTTCACTTTTTGGGTCAAATATAATCTGATGCCCTTTAAAGTTCCAAATAGTAGGAATAATAACAAATGATTTACCTTCACCAGATGGGCCAAGAAGTAATGTGTGCATCTTTCCTGTATGGCAAATTAAAGTTCCTTCACGAACATTTTTAAGATGCACTGCACTATCATATTTATCAACTTTTATAATTGCATCATTAGTCTGTCCACAAACAATACCTTCTTTCTTCAAAAGTCCATTTTTCTTCAAATCTCGCTTTTCTGCAAAGCGTGCCGTACCGTGCCAGTTACCTTCATGATTCTTGATGTAATTAATAATCATAGTCCAGATAATCGCAGTTAAAAGTGCCGCAATTCCAAAATAAAGAAAGTATACAATAGAATTAAGATAATAAGGCACAAACTGCTCATGATAGATATATTTGAACATCGAAAGAAAATAAAATACAGGATTAAACACAGGTTTTCCATAAAAATATAACAACGGATTTCCACAAATCCTTGTGTCATAATTCATACTTTTTGCAAATACCTGTGTTGTAGTAAACAATCCAATAACTGCAAAAGCAATAGGAATTGCATAGCGCAGGAACTGCCACCTGAGTTTAATTTTTAATTTGTCCGGACTATCTTTCAGATAATCTCTTTTGTCATTATGAAATAAAAGCTATAACCTCCTTTTTTTTAGAGCGCAGATCTGCGCTCTTATTTATTTTCTTCATATTTCTGTTTCAGCTTAGCCATATATCTTGCAAGTTCATAAGCTTCTTTAATCATACTTTTTTTATCAATAACCTGATAATTTGCATTATTCATAAGTGAATTAAAAATGTTTACTGCAAAATAATCTGTAACTGTCATTTCAGGAATTAATAATTTATCCATTACATTTTTCTCCTTTGAAGATAGAAGCCTTCAACTATTTCAAATCCAAACTTTTTATAAAAGTTTATATTTTTCTTTTCATCAGGGCATACATTAATATATTCAACATTCGACAGTTTCTGCAAAAGTATCTGAATTAACTTTGTTCCAATTCCTCTGTTCTGATAGTCTTTATGGATTAATAAACAATCAATGTTCGAACTCCAAAAACCATCATCCATACTTCTTACAATACCAACAAGTTTATCTTTATCATAAGCACAAACAACATTTGAAGCATTATGAAAAGCCAAAACAAGTACATCAGGCTTTTTTGCACTTGACCAGCCGCAGGAAGAGAATAATTCCTTTAACTCAGCTTCAGAAAAATCTTTTTTGTTATCAATTATATTTACTTCCCTATCACACCGTTCTTCTTTACGGCGAACAGGTACATTAACTTCCCACCAAATAAAAAGGCCAGTTATAAAAATTAATACATTTACCCAAAAACAATCCATTTCCCTTACTCCCTTTCTACATCCCAATCTTCTTCCTGAACTTTTTCAATAACAGTCTGTTCCTTGCGCCTGCTATCTCCATCAGGCTTCTTCTGTGAAATTTTTACTTTACTTCCCTCTTTGTCATAAATAGGATTGTAAGACGGAACAAAATAAAACTTTCCGTTTTCAGCTTCCAGTACGACACCGTTAGTCCATACTTCTTCATCATTCATTGTGTATACGTGCCGTACAGTTCCGTGAATCTCTCCCATTTCAGGCTTATAGAATTGCAGGTCTGAATTATTGGTAACATATTTTTCAGCATCACGGAAAGTATTATATCTTCCGTACACGTGAAGTATTTCTTCAAAATTGCTTTTAAGAAAATATTTATTGTCCTTATATTCTGCAAGCTGAAGCTTTTCAAGATAATCAAGTCGGGCTTTTATTTCACCGTCTAACGGCTTATTCATATAGCCGCAGTAGCCTTCTTCATTTGTTTTGTGCAGGTGGTCTTTGATTACCTGGTCAAACTCTGTCCAACGCTCAGCAGTAACTCTATGCTCCCTTGCTGCCTGCTTTAGCTCATAATCTCGCTCTCCACAAAATTTTGTTAATACTTCCTGGCAGATTTCACGGGCATAATTTTTTACTACATCTTTTGTAAATGGTCTTTTCTTCAAAACTTTGCCGTTCATATCAACACCGTTGATTACAATGTGTACGTGCGGATGTGCAGTATCTCTATGGATTGCCGCCTGATACATAAACTCATATCCTGAAATCTGTCCAAGTCTTGTCATAAAGGCTTTTGTGAACTCCTGCAAAACATCATCATCAAGAGTTTTTTCCGGTGATAAAATCCATTTGAAATATGGAGAGTATTTCTTCCAAGTCGTTTTGCCATTTTTAAAAACCGGCTTTTTCTCAGTATAGATTCGTTTAAGATATTCTTCTTTCGTAACGTTCCCAAAAAGGACAGGTTTGTTTTTTACTTCATCCTTATTCTTTTGAACCATATATTTTGTTAGATACTGTTTGTGTCCATCTAGTGTTTCGCCAAATCTGAATTTAGCCATACACTGCTGTTTGTTTGAGTTGATGAATGAATTAGAAAAATGAGATGTGTTGCTATAAGAGTTTTCTAAAGCTCTGTTTGCTTTTCTAATAAGATTTAAAAGAGGTCTTAAATCATCAGGACTTTTTCTTTCCTTTCTGAAATATATACGAACTCTGTCGTGTATATCTCTGTCCTGTTCTGCATAAAATCCTTTGACTTTTTTCCAGTCAATTGGTGATGGTCTGTAAAGCCAATCCTCCTTCAAAGCGCAGGTCTGCGCTCAATAATTACATTTTACAACGTAAAAAAAAATAAAACAATCCGTTAAACCATAATAATCGCTTCAAATATTAAAGTTAAACAAACAATATACGGAAATGACACGGTTAAACCAACAAGTTATTGCATAATAAGGAAATAACTTTAAGCGTTAAACGCTTTATATCTTGCATACTGTGTCATTTCAACTAATTAACTAATAGTATAACACACTAGACATATTGTCAAGTTTGATAATATGTATCATTATAGAAGTATGATAATACTTGCTGAAAAGCCGAGCGTGGCTACTGACATTGCGAAAGCATTAGGTCGATTCAAATTACAAAATGGAATTTGGATCTCAGGAAAAGATTGCGTTCTTTCTGCAAGAGGTCATTTATTGATTTCGCTCATGCCGGAAGAATACGATTCTAAATGGAAGTCCTGGAAGGATTCATTAAAGGACTTACCTATCAACCCTCAGAAATTTCTTTACAAAGAAAATCCAGTTACAAAAGATGTGCTTCATCAAATCAAGAAATGCTTCAAAGAATTTGATTCATCAGAATTCATTCTTGCAACTGATGCAGAGCGTGAAGGCGAAGTTATCGGAGCTGAGATTCTTGATTATGTCGGATTCAAAAATTATGAGAACGCAAAACGTTTCTGGGTAAGCGAAGCGCTCACTCCTGATGTAGTTCGTAAAGGTCTTGCAGAAGCAAAGCCACTTTCCTGCTATGAAGCTTACAAGGCGGCTGGCTTTGCCAGGGCAAATGCTGACTGGCTTATCGGCATGAACTTCTCTCGCCTGCTTACCGTTTCTACTGGAAACCATGCTATCTTTTCTTTCGGTCGTGTGCAGACTGCAATACTTGGTGTGATTTATCTACGTGATAAGAACATCAGAAACTTCAAGCCTACAGACTATTATCAGCTTGTATGTAAAGTACGAAAAGGAAACTTTGACTTTTCACTTTACTATAACAAAGATGATTCAGACAGATTTGCAAATAAGACTGAGCTTGAATTTCTGACTGACAAGCTTACAGACCAGGACAAACTCAAAATTACAAAAATAGAAACAACAGAAAAAACTGAAAACGCTCCTCAGCTTTTCAACATTACAGGACTTCAAAAATACTGCTCGAATAAATATCATCTTACACCACAACAGACGCTTGATACTGCTCAGGTGCTTTATGAAAAATATAAATGCCTTTCCTATCCTCGCACACCTTCCATTGTTCTTGGTGATGAAAATGTAGAGCTTTTCAAAAGCAAGTTTGATCTGCTTTCAAAAGAATATCCGGAGCTTGCGAAGAACTGCGATACTTCAAAAATCAGCTCTGATAATAAAAGGCTTTTCAATACTGCAAAGCTTACAGACCATCATGCTTTGATTCCATTGAAACCGATTCCAAAGGAAGCAGGCGAAAATGAAAAGAACGTCTACAATGCCGTTCTGCTTCGTTTCTTTCAGACAATAATGCCTGCCTGTGTTTACAATTTAATAACTGTAAATGCTGAAAAAGATAATATGGCTTTTATCGGTAAAGGCCGCTCATACATCAATAAAGGTTGGAAAAATACTTCTGAATCAGATAATGAAGATGAAAAAGAGATTGAAACATTTCCAACAGACTTACAAGAAAATGAACTTTTACCGATTATTGAAACATTAATTCTTTCAAAGCAGACACAACCCAAAAAGCATTTTACAAATGCAACAATACTTGCCCTTATGGAAAATCCAAAAGCTGAAGATGTTGAAAAGGTCGCAAAGCTTGTAGGACTTGGGACACCTGCAACACGTGCCGGAATTATAAAAGAGCTTATAGACCGCCAGTACATCGAACAGAAAGGACAACAATTACTGATTACAAAACAGGGTGAGTTCCTGATTGAAACAGTAATCAAAATACCTTGTCTAAAAGACTTTATAAGTCTTTCGACAACTACAAGATGGGAAGAACAGTTACAGACTGAGCCTGAAAAGTTCCTGCAATCAATTAAGAATTTCATCACGATAGAGATTCCAAAAATTACGATTACAGATACATGGAAAACCAACGAAATAGGACAATGCCCTATATGCCGCAAGGCGGAAGTTCTTGAAGGTAAAAACAGTTATTACTGCAGTGATTACAAGAACGGGTGTAAGTTTTCCATAGCAAAGAATATTTGTGGCGCAAATATCTCTGTAAATGATGTAAAGCTTTTGATTTCAGGTAAGCAGACTGGAACAAAGAAAATGACAAGTACAAAAACTCAAAAGCAGTTTTCTGCAAAGCTCGCTTATGAAAAAGGCAAGATTGAGTTTAAGTTTTAAAATCGAGCGCAGACCTGCGCTCTAATGTGGGTGGGAGAATCAACTATTTGGAGCGCAGACCTGCGCTCCGATTATACGAGAAAATTATGTTTTATAAGATTAGAAAGATAATCAGTATTGTGCTTTTAGTATTTGCAATATTTTTAATCATTAGCCTTATGCCGGAAATAAGAAACGCAATCAGACAGGCTAAATATTATATGCACAATCTGATTACAGAAATTAAATACATTTTGAATTAATGGAGCGCAGGTCTGCGCTCATAAGGAGTTTTGAATGAATGATATTACTGCAACATCGGTAAAAACACTGCCAAGAAATTACTGGATAAGTCCTGAAAAGGAAAATCATAAGCAATATGAAAAAGAACTTCGTTCTGCAGACAATCTGCTTGCCCTGATAGTTTCCTGTGTAACTGATAATTTTCCGGAGCTTGAAAAGTGCAAGGAAACACGGTTTATGAGTTTTCAGGAAGAACTAAAATGTATTCTTACAAAATACGAGCGCAGGTCTGCGCTCCAAAGGAGTTGAAAATGAAAAAAGAAAACAGAATCAGCCTTGTAACAATGCTTATCGGATTCCTTATTTTTTTGATTTCAAGCCTTATTCAAAATCAAATTGCAAAAGCTGTTTTATCATTGATTGGAATTTCTGTTATTGTCGTAAGCATAGTATTCGAGAAAAAAGCAAAGAATCCGAAAAACTTTGGGATTTTGCAAGCTATAAGGTCAATAATCCCAAAGTCAAAGAACAAAAAGCAAAAGAAGTGGTAAACAAAGAAAGTGCAACAAAAATTCAAGTGTGGCTTGAATGACATTAGAATTTATCAAGTTTATAATCATATACATAAAACAAATCAAGGAGTTTTGTATATGACAAAAGAAAATGAAATTAAACTGATTAACACAATTGCACTTAAACACTTTGGTAACACAAAGTTTGGAAAGAAGTATGGTATCAGATGCAACGGCGGAAATGAGCTTCTAAAGCCATACCTGGAAAAAGATATTGAACCACCTGAAGAAATATTTCAAGAATCAGAACATTTGTTTATAAATGACTTTACAAATCAGATTTTAGAATTATTAAAAAAAGATATGCCCGAAGAATTTTTTAAGGATTTAATATTTAATATTATTTGATTGGTAATAAAAAAATGGAGCGCAGGTCTGCGCTCCTAATTATTTATTTCCAAATCTCTTGAAAGTTCATTTTTCCGTATAAAACATTCAATACGAAAACTTTCTTTTTATCCGTATCAACAATATAAAAGATTTCATAATTCCCAACAGGAAAGTGTCTAAGACCTTTACTGCGCCAAGGTTCATATTCATACAACCTAAAACTTTCAGGCATAAGATTTAATTTAAATATTTCAGTTTCAAGCTTTGTAATAATTCTTTTAGCATTGATTTCGGACTGTAAATCATTTGCAATATAATTATATATATTGCTTAAATCTTCTTCGGCAGAAGGCAAAATTTCTACAGAGTATTCCAGTTCTTCCATTAGTTACCTACCAAGTAATTCGTCAAAAAACTGTTTTGCAGGGCGACTTTTACCTTCGAGCATTTCATTATAAGATTTCTGTATTTTAGAATCAAACTGCTCTTTTGTCATTTTACTTAGGTTAATAGAATCAGGAACAGGTTTATAATCATATTTGTCACAGAGATAATCAATATAATCATTTACCTGTTGAATTAATTGAACAGGTATAGTTCTTGTAAGAACAGCAGTATCAGTATTATTATCCATATCAGCACTCCATAAATAATATAACACACAAAAAGAGTTTTGTGCAAACAAAAAACCAAGCGCAGATCTGCGCTCGGTGTGATGGAAATATTTAGCGTTCGTAGGTTGTGTCCAGACTTTGGCTCTGCTCAGGATTGATTTCCAACATAAATTATGGATAGACAATCGTGGGACTGTAGTTGCCAACAGCATTGTACGATACTTCTTTTGAAGTGTCTTTTTTTTTGTTTAAAGCGGGATAATAGTATGTTATAATTTAAGAATCATTTTCGTTGGAGGATTTTGATGAAAAAACTTATTGCGATTCTGGCGGCTTTCCTTTTGGCTGGAGCTATGTGCTTTGCGGCTGATCCTGCGGAAGGCTTCTGGATTAGTGTCGATGAAAAAACTAATACCGATACTGCCGGCTGGCAGATCTGGCAGGAAGGTTCTAAACTTTATGGAAAGATTCTTTCTGTAGCTGATAAGCCTCAGGATGAAAAGGCTACCGGCGGTAAGGGAAAATCTTATGACAACTTTATGAAGGGTGCTGATGTAAGTTCTTTAACAGTTGTTGGAACAACCTGGATCTGGGACCTTGTAGATCAGGGAGAAGGAAAATGGGCCAACGGTTATATTATTGACCCAAGCGACGGAAAACGTTATAAATGCCGTATTACCTTCCATAAAGCTGATGGCAAAAAATATAAAGGCGATACTCTCGAAATGCGTGGAGAAGTAGGACCTTTTGGCCGCAGCCAGTTCTGGAAGAAATCTACAGAAGCAGCTGCATCTGCTTTACGCTAATTAAAGAGGAGTTTTTTGTGGCTAATCTTTCATCACCTGATGGTATTGTACTTCTTGCTAAGCAAGCGGGTTATACATCTTTTGCTTCACTCCACAGTGTAAAAAAAGCCTTAGGCACTACAAAGGTTGGTCACACAGGAACTCTCGACAGCTTTGCTCAGGGCCTGCTCGTCGTTTGTACGGGCCGTCTTACAAAGCTGGCAGGAAACATAACCGAATTCGATAAATCCTACAGTGCAGTAATTAAGTTTGGAGAAGAAACTGATACCCTTGAATATACGGGACAAGTTATCCGCACTGCACCCCTTCCTTCTTTAGAAGCCCTTACAAATGCCCTTGGAAAATTTAACGGCAACATAATGCAGGCACCTCCGTCTTTTAGTGCCCTTCATGTAAACGGAAAACGTGCCAGCGATCTTGCCCGCGAAGGAAAAACCGTAGAGCTTCCTCCCCGCCCGATTACTGTTTTTCAGGCAAATATTATTGAAACAAAATTATCTTCTGAAGGGCTTGTTGAATATTGTAAAATTGATTTCACCGTTTCGAAGGGAACTTACATACGCTGCCTTGCCCGCGATATTGCAAAGGAAGCAGGCAGTGCAGGCCATCTTATCGGGCTCTATAGAACCCGCGTAGGCAATTTTGATATCAAGGATGCTGCAGGCTATAAAGACCTTGCAGACTTTTCTATTGCCTCTTCTATTGAAGCATCAAAACAAGCTATTGATTTACACAAGGGTCATCCTGATGATGGCCTTTTACAGGAAGAAATCAGAAATAAAATCCGTGGCTTTGACAGGGAAACAGCTTCCCTCTGCGGCTTTGAATCCATTACCTTAAAGGACCAGGCTGCAGAAAAAGATTACTGTAACGGAAAGCCCCTGCGCTCTGCCCTCTTTACAAGGAATCTTCATGAACTTGCGCCTTCTGCCAGCTATGCAGTTTTTTCACAGGACCAGGTTTTCCGTGGTCTTATAGAAAAAGAAAGCGGTGGTCGAATCCGCCACCGCTTTGTCGTAAACTAGATTGCTTCGGCTACGCCTCGCAATGACGTCATTGCGAGCCGCAGGTGAAGCAATCCATATTATTCTTTATTCTCAGATGCTTTTTCTTCCCGCTCAAGTTCATTCAATTTTTGAACCATGTCAAAACCGGCCTTCATGCCTGCATCAACCTGGAACTGCAGCTTTGGAAACTGACGGATTCTCAGCTTTTTTGCAATCTCGCGCTGAATAAAACCAGCGGCTGCCTGAAGTCCGTCGACTCCCTTCTTTACCTGACCGTCTGGCAGGAAAGAAGAAACATAAACCTTGGCATAGCTTAAGTCGCTGGTAACTTCCACGCGGTTTACACTAAGGAAAGTATTTACGCGAGGGTCTTTTACCTCCCCGCGCAGAATCAACTGGGAAATCTCGTCGCGGAGCTGATCATTCAGTCTCTGAATACGATACTGTCCCATTACTGAGCTCCTTCTGAACC
>JAEEGL012212588.1_pt1 | contig 14872 bp, 15 predicted proteins | sample 9134231 | NCBI WGS metagenome assembly JAEEGL01 (sample SAMN16246548, study PRJNA631951) | gut metagenome | biome: gut microbiome; feature: rumen; material: fiber-attached | host: Bos | place: Iran: Karaj | collected 2018-10
AATTTTTTGAACGAAAACGAAAACGAAAACCAGAACAGGCTACCGCATCGTTTCGTTATTGTGTTATTATTAAGCTAAAACGAAAACCAAAACGAAAACTATTCGGAACGGAGCGAACGTATCAGTCCTGCAAGTTGTTTTTGGATTTCGGTTATTCCAAAATTTAATTCATTATATTTTTCAGCATCTACATAACCAACCTTATTGGCTATGAGAAGCTGTGTTTCTACTTCGTAAGCGCTACCAAGAGCAGTATCAAGAAAACGGGCGAAGTCGGCATTTGATGGTTTTGCAGAGCCTTCGGCAATATTTGAACTAATAGAAACAGCCGCTCTCTGAAGTTGGTCACAAAGTCCTTTCTTCTCAAACCAGGGCATCTTATCAGAAATCTGATAGACCTTTGTGGAGTAGTCTACGGCATCTTGCCAAACTTTGTAGTTTCGAAAGTTCCTGGCTTTGTCCATGATAATTTAACGAAAACGAAGACGAAAACGAAAACTGATTCAACAAAACGATAACCAAAAGCAAAAACCAAAATGAAATTAACAGCTTGCTTTTAACAAGTAGTCATTGAGTTTGATTATTCGGTCGCTGAAGGCGAGACATTTCGCTTGGATAGCATCTGCTACGGAGCTCATATTGAACAAATAACCTAATATTCTAATGAGATAAACTTAAGTAGATTATAACAAGTTATAAATATTGTTTATATCTTTTTCGAACTGAATCGGAGTTCTTAAGACAATCCTTTAACGCTGTAAATACCTCATCTTTCAGCTTGCCTTTTTTCTCTATCACTACCTTGCCAGATGCAGTTTGACCCAGAAAAGCGACTGAGTTATAGGTCTTTATATTCTGACCATATATAAATGTATTCTTATCGAAGAAGAAACCGTTGTCTGTCACCACCTCATTAGCCATAAAGATATAAGCATTTACCATGCGTTCGGATATCTCTATACAGCCTGATTTTACTTCTACATCTGATGGTATATGATCTTTTGACGTTGGTAGAGAGGCTAACAGTACCGTTTCATCTATTTCACCTAATACAATGAAGAACTTTGGCTTCGGGTCGCCTCCATCTGGAAAAATGAATGGATTGAAATATAATAGGTTGCCTGGTTCAAACATTGTTAGTGTTATATGCATTAGAGGCATTGTGAATAGCTAATGCCTCACGATAATAATCCGCAGCACAGGGAAGCATGCCTTTTGTGAAGTCAATCACATAGTCAGAGTTATTGCACTCGTGATTACGGAAAGGTTCAAGTAGGCCTTTTTCCTTGGCAATCTTATACCATAATGTATTCTCTTTATGGACTATATCAACCAGCTCGGTGGCTGTCTTATCTCCATATTCCTTCAGAACTTCGTCCATCAGGCGAATCTCATTGGCAGAGAAATCTTCATCATTAAAGGCTGCTACAGGATGGATATACTGGGCAACCTTGTCGTCATCCAGCTTTACCAGCTCGGTCTTCACGTACTTAGACAGAAGGACTGCTCCGTCACTTAGATCGATATAAATATCCTTGGGTACCGGACCTGCCTGCCATACTTCGTAGGGAAGAGCTAAGAAAGGTTGCTGATACTTCAGGGCTGAGCGCTCTTCCATGAGGTACAGCAATTTGAGCAACTTGGTTTTACTCAAATCGCTGGTGTGCTCTGCAATATACACTGCAGCATTACCAATCCTTGAAATGTTCTCTTCAGAATACTTATTCATGATATTTTGTTTTGCTTTAACTCTTTGTAGCGTGATTCATTAGAGGTGGAAGTAAGACGGAAGATGGAAGAGGTCTGACGTCTGAAATCTGATGAACTAGGGTTTAGGGTACTCTTTCCCTTGTCCTGTTTTGCTTTGTAAACGGACATAGAGGAAAGGGCCTTAAGGGTATAGTTCAACGAATCACCACCTCTACACGAGGGTGAAACACCCGTAGAGTACTTAGGAAACAAGTGCTATACGGGTGCAAAGGTAGCCAAAATAAATGATATAAACAAATATTTGGTTGTATAAATTTGTAAACAGGTGATTTTGACGTTAAGGGTTGGAAAACACGATTCACAGGGATTATTTAATGTTAAGCGTACATATGTTTTAATGAGAACACGAAAGATAGTTTTTTTAAACGAACACGAAAACGGAAAACGAAAACGAAAAAGGAAAACGAAAACGAGTTAACCAAAACGAGTTAACCAAAACGATAACGAATACGGAAAACCAAAACGATAACGAAAACGGAAAACGAAAACGAAAACGGAAAACGAAAAGGGAACTATTCGGAACGTAGGGTGCGTATCAAGCCTGACAGCTGTTTTTCAATCTCAACGATACCGGCATGTAACTCTTCGTACGTTACACACTCTTCGCTATCGTTATCGGTTTCATTCCTGATATAGCCAATCTTATTGGCAATCAGGAGCTGAGTCTCTACTTCGTATGCACTGCCAAAAAAGGTAATGCAAGATAAAAATCTATAGTTGCAGGTATATTAGCTGTATTCCTAATACTTATACCTGTTTCTACGAATGTATTCCCATTCCTGGCATCCCATGAGCAGAAGTGAAATTTCTCCACTGTCAGATTCTGTTCATTAGAGAGTAAATATATTGTATTCATAAACTTATATTGATATCAATTACTAGTTTTTAGTTTAAACCCTCCTTATTTCTACAAACTCCCCAATTTAGCATAGACCTTGCAATTTTCATCCATTCTTTCTTCTGAAATTCAAGTAGAGTGAATTTTATATCAGCATTATTTCTTAAGTATTCATTTGCATCTTTCAATAGGTTGTTTGAGAGCATCGGAAAAAGGTTTCCTTTTAATGGTAGCGAATTAGAATAGCTCATGAAATCTACAGATGCAGGATTACTTGGGTCACATGAACAACATGCTTCAGCATATGCTCTGTAATCTGAATTTTTCAGGAACAATTCATCTTTCTTAATCCCATTCTTTACGTCGAAATAGGCCAGTAACTCTTCCGAATTATCATGTCCGCGTAACGTGTCAAAAGACTTTTTAAAACCAACACCAGCACCAGACCAATTCAATGCATCAACAACATCTAATGGGACTAGATTCTCTACCTCTTGTACGTTAAGATGGATGAACCTATAAATTACATTCTCAACGTATTTATTCATACATTTTCCACATGTTGAGCTGTATTGAATCGGTTGTGATGGATATTTTTTATCCGTGTCAACTATACAAATAGTTGGTCTTTTATCACGTTTCAAATATTGCTTAACATGGTCAATTGTTGAAGAACCACTTCCAGAAACATCCTCAAAAGTGGTGCCTACCTTATCGAAGTGATGCTCATTCTTATACCAGTTCAAAATATAGCGATAGAACTCACAATCGTAATAGAATTCACCAACAAGACAGGTCGCCTGAGTGCTCTTAGAGTCCATCAATTCCTTATATTCGATCTGTGTTATGACACAGTTTCCTGCTATTCGCTTTCTTGTACTAATATTATATACGACTTCTACATAATAAGTAATCTCTCTCGGTATTGGCATTGTCTCATAATTACTATAGACCTGATAAATGACATTTCGAGATCGATGATCTAGGGCCTCACATGAAGACATCTTTTTCAAGATGTCATAGTCTCCACGTAATTCATGTTTATGTTCATATACAGAAACTGCTATATTACAGATGGCAGAAATAACATCTACATAATCAGGAGTGCCTTCTGCAACAAGAAGCTGATTTGTCAAATAGAAAAGCATTTTAGTCTTCAGGGGAAAAGAAATTGAATGGCCAGTTGGTAAGTTGTCCATTCTCGTCAAAAGAAACCTGTTCGATTTCTGTGAAGGCATCTCCTATCGATTTATTAAACAACACAATGTTTACATCACTTGCATTCATCTTACCCTCACGTATTCTCCTGCCTATTCTGTTAATGATGGTCTGACTATGTGTCTCTACCAAAAGTTGGAATGAAGCCCTTGCTTCTTTGGTCATATTAAGTAAATCAATGAAGGCATCTGCCATCTTTGCCTGATAGTTTGGATGGAGATGGAGTTCTGGCTGTTCTATGGCTGCTAGAACAGAATTCAGCTCTCTGTCGCGAATCTTGCGTAACCTCTGCCTATTGCTATAAAGAAAGCCAACATACCACAACTTTGTTACAATTGGAAGCAACTGAGAATAACCAAACCCTACATCAGCCATATTGAAATTACCTTGCTCAGTAATTAGTTCAATACTATGATGTCCTGCAGAACTGGTAGTCTTTATGTTTATTTTCAGCAGACGATGAATATATTCGTTATAGCTTCTTTCTTGAGTTAGCGTTAGCGAAGACAAGAATTCTTCAAGGTTCTTTCCATAAGGGTCTATATCATTCACTTGAAGTCCTTGTGTCCGATAAAACCTATTTGCTTCTGCTCTAGTTGGCGCAATATAACTGCAATGAAAATAGAAATCAGATAGATTGCGATCAATGACAGGAAGAAGAGATATTATATTAACCGCCGTTATATAATTATAGATGTCAAGGAACTCTTTAGTCTCAATAGTCCAACTACTTGCCGCTTTCTGTAATGCAACAAGACAGACCCCTGTCTGAAGATAATCCAAATACTCTGATTTATCCTGCTTCCACTTCAGAAAATCTAATACGACCTTCTTTGTGGTTCGCAATCTGCGATTATATTTACTAATGAGCACTTGGGCTAAATATCTCAAATTGGCTTGGTAAAAATCCCCTACATGCGCTTTCTCGTCAGTTGTGCCCACAAAAGATGGTAATATGTTCTGGGTGGTATAATTGTTCCAAGTCCAATTGAACGGAAAATCTATTTCTTTGTCATTAAGTATAAACTTTACAGGAGCATTTCTTTCTGGTATTGATAACTTAACAATATGGTCCTTTACTCTCAACCTTATTCTATTAACATATGTCCCCTTTGCATCATTGGCATAAGAGATACCTATATTTGCCGTTTTGAAAGGAGACTTACCTAAATACACAAATTGATCCTCAACAAAACGATAACCATACTCTATCCCATCGGGAAAATCAATACAATATGAGAATCTGATATATTCGTCTGAACCTGCTGAGCGATTTTTTGCAGTAGCATAATCTCCGAAATCAACTAAGGAATCATCAAACCACGAAATGGGTCCTCTTAAATTTTTTTTAACGGATTGGGTGAACAAAGGGAAACTCCTTAAAAAAGTGCTTTTCCCAGAACTATTGGCACCTAGAAGGATTGTAAGTGGACGTAACTGTATATAGCCTGTATTCCTCAGACTTCTTAAGTTATTTATTTTAATGGAATTTATCATTTTGTTCTTTATTACAATATTACAATAATATCCAAAGTAAAATAAGAAACGCTATAAAAGGACATGAAATCTTAGTATAATAGATTCCTGTAGTGACTCTATTCAAACTCTTTGAATATGGTTTTGCATTATAATTCTCATTTATATTTCCTTGTTCATCTTTTGCCTTTGATTCTTCATCTTCGAAATGCTTTCCTTCAATGATTCCTCTATATAAATACTGTATGATGTATAAAGGCAGAAGTCTAAGGGATTGGTTATTCAACGAGATTTTAACCAACCATCTTTCACATATTTAATACAATGGTAATTAACCTTCTGGGAGTTTAAGAAGATCATTCAGACCCTGCATAATGCGTTGCTCACTCTCTGTGACCTTGAAAAATTTATCCTTCACAATTTCATTCAAACGATTTAAACGGTCGTATTCTGCCTTGTCGACTTTCTCTGAAAAGACATATCTATTAAAAGAACGACCATCGACATTATACATTTCAAACCTGGCTTTATTGTCTTTTACGGCTACATCGTAGAATACTTTTAAATCTAACCGACAATTGTTTACCTTGGTAAAGAATAAAGCATTACCGTTATCACGATTCCATGTCAACAGATTCTTTGTAGTGGATTCCACTAACATATCAATCATCTGGGAATATTGCTCATTTGTCATCATAGCTTATACTTTATCTATTAGTTTATCCATCCATTGCATCATCTTATTCGTATTCAACTCTTTTTTCTCAATAGCACTAATTTTTTCTTCTGTCAAGAAATTACGCTCTGTCTGATGGAGATAGCTTTCTACCATCGAGTCGATTGCCTTATTGATACGATTAATAGAGATATCTGAACTCTTTGAGAGTTTATTCACTGACAACAACAATCCTTCCAAATATCGGATACGAAATAGTTCCTCACTCATTGTTATTGAAAGTTTGTTAGCTCTGTTCTTTTGGACGATGAACACCCAACAGAGGGCTACCAAAATAGGAATAGGCAGATAATAGGGAAGGAAAGATTTCCAATCGGTGAAATACACATGATAGGAGAATAGGGCCAGATATAGAAAGAGCATCCATAATAGGACTAATATTACCAATGCCATAAGCGCATGATAATAGAAACTGTATTCATTATTCGCTTTTTTCTTCTCCTCTTCTACCGAGATAGTACAACCTTTTAGTATGTTAAAGGCATCCTCTATACGCTTGTCCCAGTTTGTTTCTGCTTGTTTTTCAATTTTTACCTCTTCCTGTTCTTTCTGCTTCTGCTCTATTTGTGACTGGGTTTCGCCTAAACTCTTCTCAAGAGTTGCTAGCAAATCTTTATCTGCTTCATTGCCTTTGCTTTTCTCCTGGTCTATCTGGGTGAGTATCTCGTTACGAATCTTGTCAAGTGACTGTATATCAGCATTGACATCTTCCTCTGCTCTTTTTCTAACGATTTCCTCGGAATCGTTGAATCCTATTTTAAACCCTGAGGAGATTTCATGCAACAGATTTTCTGTTCTATTCCATAAATGAATAAACGATTTTATTCGTTTAACTTCATTCATAGAAGATGTTTCTTCTCCATAAAGTTTCCACCTTTGCAAAATGTTTTTTGCGGAATTATCTTCATCAAAATATAATTCTTTGTTGTTATTCAATAGAATCATGACATTATCCAACAGCTTTGCCATTTGGTGTCTATCAAGATTTGCCTCTCTCACATATTGTTCATATGGAGGGGACAACACTATATCAGATATATCACTTATAATGTGATACAAATCCTTACCTTGATAAATATATTTTGTCATGGAAGAAAAGATTTATTGTGTTTTTGTTCATTATCAAAACTAATTATTTCAATATGGCAGTCTCACCAGCATCATCAGCCTGTTTGATTCTTCTAATCAATTCAAACACTTTGTTAAAATGCATCAATTCACGATAGCCGATTTGTCCAGTTTCACAATCTTTAGCCATTGCTCGTTTCAAGTTATCTCTTGAAATTATATCGACGAGAGAATCAAACGAATTTATATAGCTACGTAATACTCTTTTCGTAAAGTAATCCTCCACGTTAAAGTTAGGAATATCTTTACGCCATCTAGGATAGAATGCAAACCACACGCTACCAGTTTTTCGAGCAATTCCAAAATCTTCTTTTTTATAATTATCATTAAAAACTTTCCGCATGGCATCTATTCCAGCATTGTCGGCATCCCAAAATGCGAATAGCATCTGCCCCGCTTTGGGTGTGAACCTACTTTGTAATCTTACTAACTGCTCTGCCCCCCCACATGGCAAACACGCAAAATCAATATCGGTGTACTCACCATTATTATGAAACGCTTTCTTAGCGGCAGTGAGGTAAGACTCATCCCATTCGCCTTCAAGCAAGAGTATGTCTTTATGGGAGGTTAGAAAAATATTCTGCTCTTGGAGCGTCCACATGCCGCGCGTCAACTCCGATACTATTTGCTGCTTATCTTTATCTATAACTTTTGCATGGCCATCATCGACATCCAACATAATAATCGCCTTATCATCGAAAGTTGCCGTCATCGTTGGTGAATGAGAGGTTACGATATTGTCCCTATGGTCAAAACTATCAAAATAATCCTTCAAATCTTTTTTTCTTGAAATATGTATATGACTATCAGGCTCATCAAGCAATACCAAGCTGTCTTCATCAGCAATTGATTCAAGGATAAACTTTATAACCATCAGTTTCTTCTCACCCTCACTCATAAAGCCAGAGTCGTAACTATTCAATTTAATACGGATTGACTTTATTACCCTTTGAGCGTTCATCATATAGTTGAACAAGCTTTCTGCTGATTCTTCAGCTTTGTTTATATCACTTAAACCAATAGTGCCATCTTCTGCCAATTGATCTGCCAAAGTCTGAATATAGAAATAAGCAGGGTTGGGATTTCTCTTCCATCTTTCCAGTTCCTTATCATCTACTTGTATTTGGACTGAAACGGCCTTGTTATCTACTAACCCAAGAACATCCTTGAAGAAAGAATCATAAGCCTCATGAGTGTCACGAGTCACAAGCATAATGAGTAAGATAATTCTCCATATATCTTTATCAACATACACCATCTTAAGGGTTTCATTTCCCTTAGAATGAATAACCTGGCTATAGAAGTCACGATATATTCTCTCGTAGTACGCCTCGTAGATTCGACGGTCCTCACCACTATAGTTACATATTACTCGCTTAGGTAAGTATGTTTTATCTGAAAATGGAATGGGATTGTCGTCCACATTCATCTTAAATCCTCTGCTCGCAAGACTTGAAATGACGACTTTCTTACCCGTAGAGGTATGATAACGAAGACTGAAGTCAAATTCAAATTCTGGTCTATCTCCATAATAAAGCGTTCTAAATATACTACTGAACGCCTCCAGAATATTGCTTTTGCCTGCTCCGTTGTTACCAATTATAATGTTGGTACTATGAGCTGTATCAAACTTCAGATATAGTCCATTAAGATTTCTGAAATCAGAACGAACCCGCAATTCTTCTATCTTCATAAACGGGTTTAATTAATCAAAAACCTTCTTATAGAATTCACCAATACTTGCATCCAGCTGCCGTTTGAGTGACTCTTGTTCTTCTATGATTGAAGATATTTGCTGAAGCATCTCATTTTGTTCGTCCAGGGTAGGAAGTCCTATCCTTGTATTCAGGAAAGATTCCTTTGAGAGACGCTTACGGCCTGTCGAACCACTACTATTTTCCTTAAATTGTGAAAGGAAATCCTCATTATTCATTACCAATTCCAAATACAAAGGATTAATGATGCTTTTGTTGATATCAAACACCATAAAATCGTGGGTAACGACACTTCCGTCTAGGACATTGGGAACGATGCCAAAAGCTCCACTCTTGCCGTCAATCTTGGACACCACAAACTGACCTGTAGAAACCTTATACTGTTTCTTAGTTCCTATTTCACGTCCGTATGCCTGATCACGCTTTACGACACCTTTATTGAACAACTTTACAGTAATTCGTGTATAAAGGATCTCATCTTGTATAACAACAGGGGTCTCGCTAAATGATAGTACCTCTTTCAAAGTCACCTGTGGGTATTGGCTGTTATAGTTAACACTTTGATTAAAGAATGGCATGACACTCCAATTACTGAGCTGACTCTTGAGGATTACTTTAGTAAACTTCGCATCAAGAATATTGCCAGTTTCAATCCATTTGGCAACCTCTTTGCTTGCTACGGGGAACTCTTTGTTCTCGGAAGGAAGACCTGTAGAAAGAATACCCGCATCATTAACCTTCGTAACACTCAAAGAATAATCTACCTCTTTCATGTTAAGCTCCTCTTCCTCAGTATACTTCTGAATGAAAAGCAAACTAGGCTTGATATTAGCACCGGAAGCGATAAACACATCTGAAGGGATAGAAGTAATATTCAAAATTCTTGCATGTTGTTCTATGAAAGAGCGAACTCCTGCCATGTTTTTATTATTCATAACACCCTCTGGGAGAACAATACCTGCTCTTCCTCCTGGTTTAAGCAGTTGAAGCGTCCTTTCAATGAAAAGGACTTCCGTGTTCATCTGTTTGATATGGAACAATCGTGATACTGGCATTCCTCCGTCCTTATATTGAGAAGCCTTCATAATGGGCTTATATACTTTTTCTATATAGTCATCACCAAATAAAATCTTAAAATGTCTGACTTCATCGTCGGATGGAACATCATCGCTTGTGATACGCACCGTATTATCAAGTCGTGCTCCAAATGGTGGGTTTATAAGGACTACGTCAAAACGTTCATCATACACGCCTCCCACATTGAAAAGTCCATCATGTTGGTAAACACCTACATGACCGTCACCGTGCATTATCATATTCATCTTGGCTGTCCTTGCCATACGCGGGTTAGCGTCAACACCAAACAAATAATCATGACACAACTTATAGTAGCGGCTATTAGTACTCTTGATGTTCGTTTCATCCATTAATTGCCTCATCGCCCCCTGCCTATTTGTAGCATTCTTCAATTGGCAATTCAAATCTTCATCAATCAGACTCTGGATATGTTCAAAGACCTTAATTAAGAAGCCACCACTACCGCAACAAGGATCACAAACTATTTCTCCTTCCTTGACGTCAAGTACATTAATCATGTATTCGACAACTGTTCTCGGTGTAAAGAACTGTCCCAATTCTCCACGGAATGTCTTGCCAAGAAAATTCTCAAATACTGTTCCTTTGATGTCATCCGACGTCTTTCCTAAGTTTACGCCTTCTAACTCTTCAATTATTCTTATAAAACTTTCACGACGAATTCGTAGGGTGTCTCCTGTTTCAAAAACATGGTCATCTTGATATTCTAATTTGAGAGCATCGAATAAGTGATGAAAATATTCACCTGCATTTTGCTGTTTGTACTGCGACTCTGCTACCTCATATTTCTTTCGTGTATACGTAAGTTCCTCTTTGGAGTCTCTTTCATACTGCATCTTTATGAAGAGTACTTTACTCATCTCATCAAAAGCAGCTTCTGGTGAAAGTTTATCAATATTGCGAATAATATTATGGCATTTGGCAAACTTAGACAGAATAGCGTCACGAGTATTGCGATTTACTTTTTCAATAAACTTTCGAAGCGATGCCTCATCTAAAATATCATTGGCTGTCGGGAAGTCTCCGACTTCTGTTTTTTTGAAAGGGCGCACGCTATTATCGATATAGAACACGCGTGTTTCTTTCAGATTTATAGCAACATAAAACGACAAACCGGAAAGTGCCGCCAAATTGTAATCTTGGAAATAATCATCTGCATTGATACGGATATGTTCATCAGTGCACTTCCCAATAATACAAATATCAGGAGTGGAATGCACCATCTTTGCATCAACAGACCTCCAGACGGCAATATCGGCAACCAGATTACCATCAATGGATATATTTCTGTCAATTTGTTCAGCAGAATAGCCATACGACTGCTCAAGTCGCATCACAAACTGTTCATATAAACTGCTCGTCTCTTTCATGCCATTACAATACATTAAACTTGGCTTTCAACTCATCCAACAATGGACGGAATGCCTGAAAATCAGCCACTACGTTCTGGTTTTTCTTATATCTATTCACAAGGGCAGACTTTATTGTACTATACATTGTCCCTATTTTCTTCCATTCGTAAAAGTGTGTAGGCGATAAATGGCCTGAAACATTTGGCGCTGTTGCGTAAGCAGCGACAGGGAACAGGTCTTCAAGGAAGAAATCATGAGGCATCACAGCAGGCATTGGATAACTGTCACTATAATAGACATATTTTACCTTTGCTCTTTCTGCAGGAGCAAGATTATTTAAGGCCTGGACACCCTTTCGCCCAGCATCATCATAATCAAACAAAAATACCACTTTCTCTAAATCTCCTATCATGGGTCTGATGACATTACTATAAAACTCAGTTGTTTGACTCGTCCCATTCTGATGGAGTATCGCAATATCTTCAAGACCATCATAGTCCGGTGTGAGTAACTCTATTGCTTTTGTAATATAGTGATAATCATCAACTCCTTCTACCACAAGCAGTTTCTTAGAGGAAACAATCATTGCTCCATCAATGTAGCTAATATCACCATCAGAGAAAGTACGAATCATCTGCACCTTATCACCAAGGTCCTTAACTTCTCCATGATCAATATATCGTAAGTTTTCATACTTCATATTCCTAATGAATAGTGGAGAATGAGATGTCATCATACAGTAACCTGGAATACTTTTAACATCATCATATATCTTCTTCTTTGCTGCAACATGTGCATGCGCATCAGGTTCATCAAATAGAAATAAAGTGTTTTCATCCCCAAGTATTCTTGACGCAAATTCTATGAGTATACGTTTTTTGTGCCCCTCACTCAACTGGGATAGTTTTACCCCATTATAGGTGATTTCCACATAATCAATAGCTTTATCTATTTTATTAACATCGTTTTTAACAGGCATTGTTGCAATATACATGAAGAAGTATATCTTTCTACAAAAGGTAAGATTGTCAGCCTCACCAATATCCGTGCTTTTTATGCTTGCCATGTATATCTCACCATATTCCTGCAAACGTCTTATGAAGGACGTCACGTCGTTTTGCTGAAAGTTTTCAATATTTTTTTCAATGAAATGCAAATCAACTTTAACAGCAGCTAAGTCTATGTCATCTATTAAATTAAAAATCTCTTTAATAAAAGCCTTAACATGAGAATCCTCCGAACATAATAGAGCCATAAGAGATATCGCCCAGGTGTATTTGTTTATATACAACATCTGAGGCTCTTTGTAGCGTTGCCCCACAGCATCGTTGAAAAACTTGTCATAATTAGGTTTAAAGCAGTCTTTCCACAGACGAAGGTCTTCGCCACTATAACAGGCTATCACCTTTGATGGCAATGCTACATGTTCAACGACAACACCATTACGTTTCTTCTCTTTTTTGCTAACTATATAGCGATCAGCACCCACTATATATTCTAGCACATAATTGAATTCACACGGAATAGATGAATCATAGAGGCTCAAAAAGACATAAGCAATTGCCTCCAGCCAATTACTTTTCCCAGACCCATTGAGACCAATAAGCGTAGTGTACGCATCATGGCAAAAAATCAACTGTTGTTGATGGATGTTTTTGTAATTATCAACTGTTAATGATATAAGTCGCATAACTTTATTTAAATACTACATCAATATTTTCTTTATTATTTTCCGCAACAATACCTATACTTCTTCTCACTGCCACACGGGTAGGATTCATTACGTCCAGAGCGCCTAGCAAAACTACTCAACTCATCAATGTCTATTTGAGACCTTCTCCTTGTCCTTTTTATCCCTATACTGGCATTTTTCATCAGGGGATGCTGAATCTTAGAGATTCCGGATCAAGTCCGGAATGAGGGGGACGTGAGATGCTGGATCAAGTCCAGCATGAGGGGTTAAAGGGAGGAATGAGGGGATGAGCCTGGAATGTAGGTTCCACTATCATATGCAGACTTGACTGCTTGGATATATTCGGCATCCACACCAATGTCTTGAGAGAGGTCTTTCCACTCGGGATTGAAGTCGTTTATCAATTTCTCTTTCCAGGCTCTGTGCCACCCTTTCAGTTGCTTCTCACGATGAATGGCTACATCCAAGCGGTCATGGACCTCATAATAGACCAGCTTTTCGGTGTTGTACTTGTCTGAGAAGCCTTTATTGAGGTGCAATTTGTGTTCTGCAATCCTCCGTTGGAGGTTTCGTGTTACACCTACGTAGAGGGTGGTGTTGTATTTGTTGGTGAGTATGTATACTGTTCCTTGGAGGGACATGGGGGTTGAGGGCGTGAGATTCCGGATCATAAGAGATTCCGGATCGAGTCCGGAATGAGGGAAGAGCGTGAGGGTTGTGGGATTCCGGATCAAGTCCGGAATGAGGGCCAAAGGCTGGGATGAGGGATGCGTGGGAGGATATTAGCCTTTATTCATTGGGGCTGTAAGGAAGCTATCAGTTCGTCAAAATACTCGTCGACAGACATGGTGGTGGCCATTATGCGTTCTGTCATCAATTTTAAATCCTGTGCCCGCATCCTAGATTTCAAATCGGGGGTAAGGATATCAGCTATGTCTATTGTTTTCATATTACTCAATATAATCAATGTAATTAAACGTTGCGGAATGATATGGAATACGGAGTGCTACAATAGTTCCGTTCCATCGTAAGCCATGAGGCATTACATAAAAACTGTCCAAGTTGCGACTCTTTATGTAAAGTAAGCCTTGCGGCTGAGTTCTTTGTCTATAATGGACTCAAGCCAGTCTTGGATAGACTCTTCACTGCCAAATCTTGAGAGCAGCATCTGGTGCTGTTCGTGAGTCAACTTAATATCAACGTTCATCATGCTAATCGGTTTATTTGTCCCTTGAAAACTCTTGCAGGAACTTGTAGATTTGTTCCTTCTTCCATTCCTTCGATCGATGCATATGGAGAATTCGCAGCATCCGCCATATCACTCTCCGATCGGCAACCACACGCTTGTCAATACTTTCAAAGAGCGACCCTATATAAACCACATCCTTGGAACGAATTTTCAGCAACTTGTCGTCGAATGCCCCAGGCGTCCCATAGAAATCGGCATATATTTGGTCATACAAGAAAACATGCAACTTGTCCAGCACCGTGTACGTGTCCACCCTACCGTTCCACAGTCCTCCTACGATTTCTGTTTCCGGCGCCACTTCCGAGAGTTTCTCTATTAATTCCTTCGCAGTCATTTTTTAGTCGAAGTCGTGGGTAGACTCGGTGAGTCTTGTTATTGAGCTGTTTACATCATAGAGGTGGGTGGTGAACTAGGGATTAGGGTGCTGATTACCTTGTCCGGTTTACTAGGTAAAGGGACGAGGGGGGAGGCCTAAAAGGGTATAGTTCAGCGAATTACCACCTCTACGCGAGGGCTTTGTGCCCGTAGAGTACTTTGGGAACAAGTGCTATACGGGGACAAAGATAGGGAAAATTTGTGAGAAACACAAATTTTTATGAGTA
>JAEEGL014499523.1_pt1 | contig 14872 bp, 26 predicted proteins | sample 9134231 | NCBI WGS metagenome assembly JAEEGL01 (sample SAMN16246548, study PRJNA631951) | gut metagenome | biome: gut microbiome; feature: rumen; material: fiber-attached | host: Bos | place: Iran: Karaj | collected 2018-10
AGTTATTTTGCGAACTGGCGTAATTTTCCAGAAGGTAGTTTGGAAGTGGGCGTCACCCGATTTGCGCCAAGGGGTTCACAAATTAATTTGCAGGCATTGGCTCCTAGTGAGAGTTTATTGCGGCAATGGCGTAGTCATGAAGTTGATGAATTTATGTTTAAGCATAAGTACATTACAGAGTTAGAGGATAGAGGCTTAACTCCTAATGGGGTGAGGGCTCTTTTATCGGAGTTTCTTGAAAAAAGAGATATTGTTTTATGTTGTTATGAAAAACCGAATGAATTTTGTCATAGACATATTTTAGCGGAATGGCTTGGAGAAGATGTGAAAGAGTTATGATTAAAAAGAGAACTATTCTATTAATTTTACTTGCGATTTTTATTATTACCACCATATTTTTAACAATTCATACTATTAATAGTACAAAGGCGCCAGAAAGACGTCAGGTTGATGCTGCTTTATATGGTTATAAAGTAGATGGTGGAATTATTTTGCAAGATACAAATGGTCAACTTTGGGAGATTCCTTACACAGATAAAATTACTTCAGCTGATACAGTAAGGTTGGAAGTAGTTGGATATGATGTTGAGCATGTTTGGGTTGAGTTAGTGACGAATCCGGAGGCGGGGAATTGAATAAGTTTCAGATGAAAAAAACGGGAGAGAAACAAAATGATAGTTTCTCTCCCGTTTCCCGTTATTTCAGATTTAAAAAGCGTTTAGAAAGTTTTTTAGCCTGACTAAAGACTTTTCAAGCCTTTAGTCGGGGCGTTCACGAAAGACACCCCCCGAGTTTAGTATAAATAAAGCATCGTCAATTTTGTCTCAGTAAACACCTACTAAGTCTATAGTCTTTGATCTCACGAAATACACAGAGTCTATAGTCCACACCCCGCGGCAAACGCCCGGCCGGCAAGGAACGCACCGGCCGGATTTTGCTGTAGAAACCTATTGCAACAAATTGTCGCCAAATTGTTACCATGACGACAAATACCCTATTTACCCATAATCGGTTACAAAATGGTTACAAAGTATTACCGCTCTGTAACCGAAAACGACAAACACACCTTTTACCGTTTTCGGTAACAAAGCTGTTACAAATAATCACTCGCTAGCAACAATCTGTAACTGCTCTGTCACCGAAAACGACAAACACACCTTTTGCCGTTTTCAGTTACAAGGTTGTAGCAAATAGTTACAAAGTAGCAACAACCTCGTACACTCTGACATCAGCAAAACGCTCAAACATACCTTTTGCCGTTATGCTTTAAGTGCTAACACTAAGAAGTTAGTAAAAACATCTTTTTACGCTTTTAGACACTTCTATCAATGTGTCTAAATACTAATGTACAGCATGTCGTGTCTAATCACAACAAACAAGCCAAGAGAAGAAGTAAGTAGTAACAAGCACAATAACAGTAAAAAAAAAAAAAAAAAAAGAACAAAAAAGTGTTGACATTCGTAGCGATGTATGATACAATGAGACTGGCGCCATTTTCCTGCCTCGCTTACTCAGCTCTCATGCGGCCGCGCGTTCTCTCTCATCTTCTGGCCGGGGCTATTTGTCAAACTTTTCACAATGTCTATTGTTGAGGAAAACCTAGCGGTCTATTGGCTGATACTTTACACCACTCTATTCAAGATAAGTTTCAGGCCCTTGTTAAAACTTTCACATTCTCTCCAGTAAAAAGATGTTGACATTACCCGGGCAATGTGGTATTATCATTGTAGAGATAATTAACAGGGAGGACTTACCAATGATTAACATCCGCAGCATTAAGAAGCTCACTAACAACGGGGGCATGACTCTCAAGCATGGCAGGCCCATCGTCTACAAGACAGGATGGCAGGTCGCCACAGAAGGCGTAGAGTGTAAGACGGCACAAGAGGCTATCAACGCTGTAAGAGCTTACGCAGGCAACTGTGGTGTGTGGTACAGTGATGGTGTGTACTATGTAGATAAGAGCTACAGAGTCAACACTAAACACGAAGCTATGGAAATCGGCAGAGCACACAATCAAATCTCGGTGCTCAACTGGCGCACGATGGGTTTAGCGTACTGCTAAACCCTTTAATTAATAACTAACAAAGAGAATAAACAATAAAAAAAAAAAAAAAAAATAAAAAACTTTATTAAAAACGCTTGACAAACGAGGGGCTTCTGTGGTACAATGGAACTGGCACGCTTCGCACAGTGTACTACACTAAAGAGCTAAAGAGAGAGCATGAGACAGAGGCAATGATACTTTAACAGACTAAAGCATTTGTGAAAAGTTTCACAATGTGTAAACACTTTAATTCATTAAATCACTGTACTTTAATTCGTTAAATCACCAAAGCACTTTAATTCGCTAAATTAATGAAGTCTTTAATACTTTAATTCGCTAAATCACTAAACGGGCAAGATTGTTAAACTTTTCACAATCGGTTAGAGATCTCTAACTCTAATTAGACTAGTCTAATTCCTACTAATTTAGTAGGATTAACTCCAGTTAGAGATCTCTAACTTTAATTCGCTAAAGTATTAAAGTGCATTAAATACCTCTTTTGCCCCACTTTAATTCGCTAAAGAATTAAAAAAAATTCTCAAAAAAAAATGCTTGACAAACGAGGGGCTCTTGTGTTATAATGGTGCTGGACCCCTTTTTTAATTCCTACCAAACTAGTAGGGATTAAAGACATCTAACTTATTAAGCACAATTAAATTGTACACAATTAAATAGGGAGCGATTGTTAAACTTTTCACAGTCTATAAATACTTTAATTCGCTAAAGCGATAAAGTGATATTCAACATTAAACTATAATAAAAAAAAATAAACAGGAGATTTCTCTCCTGTTTATTTCAGGCCTGCCGCCGAGCGGCGGTCTCTTCTGCCGACCTGAGAAACATCTCGCAGAAGAACTTGGTGTGCCGCTTGGCGAACTGCTCAGCGGTGCAGTTCTGGAATCTGTCGTAGCCGAGAAGGGCCAGGGCCTTGCGGGTGATTTCAATCTTAGTCATTTTTGCGACCTCCTTAATCTTTCTGATTGTATATTATATTAAGGGAACGAATTTGTCAACAAAAACTTTTCAAAATTGCCAGTTTTTCGCTATGTCAAAATCAACAAATAATTAAGCTCTTGAACTGCATTTTTTGTGAAAAAACACAACATCAAAACCGGGCAAAATTGAAAAGTTTTTGTTGACTTTAGCGGATAACCTGCTATAATGATAATCAGAGAGGGGCAGTAAGAACCCCAAAGAAAGGAGCTAATAAAAATGTTCAAAACCTACTACATGTCTCAGAAAAAGGAAAAGTGCTTCGCCGGCAAGTTTGCCAACATCAATGATGCACTCAATGAAGCACTCAATACCATCTATGACGAGCGGATGTGCCGCTGGGCTTGGGTGGAGCTGGAAGATGGCACGATCTACCGCAAGTATTACGGATGCATCATCTAAGAAAAAAGAGCCGCAAGGCTCTTTTTTTGTGCTGCAAAAAATACTTCAAAAATTTGAAGAAGTCCCAAACACTTTAATTCGCTAAATCGCTAAAGCGCCGCCAGCCCCGCAACCTCCCCGAAAAATTATACACCCTGGGCCGCAGAAAGTCAAGAAAAATTTGCTGAAAAAATGCACAAAATTTGTGACTCCCGAAACACTTAAATTGTGCAATTTGCCACTACCAAATTTTACCAAAAATACTTCAAATTTTTGTAGTACCGAGATTGTGAAAAATTTCACAAGCACTTTAATTCGCTAAATCGTTAAAGTGATACTCAATTTAATTGTATACAATTCAATAGTAAACAATAACACCGAACACAATTCTATTGTATACAATACAATAGTATAATACTAAACATGATACAATTATACTGAACACAATACAATGATGTACAATTTAATTGTATGCAATCCAGTAGCAGACAATAATAATGAACACAATACAATAATACTAAACATTAAACTATCGTAAACAAAAAAACAAAGAGCGGCTTTCCCGCTCTCTGTTTTAGAGGGTGACGGCCTCGCCCTTGTAGGTGAGAAGCAGGGCCTTGTGTCCGGCCTTTTCCCACTGGCGGGTATTCTTGGGGTCATCGTCCACCAGAATACCGTCCTCGCGGATGTGGTCAACCTTGCGGCCACTTCCCACGATGCAGATGAACCGCTCGGCGGTCATCTCGGGGATGAACCGGGCCAGCCAGTCCAGCTTGCCAGCCTTGCCGTCCTCGTTGGCGGCCTTGGTGAGGATGTACACCAGAGCGCCGGCGGCGATTTGCTGACGGAGGGTCTGGATGTTCTCGGTGAACGGCTCCAGCTCAGCCATGCCCTTGCGGCTGAGGGCCACGCCCTTGTTGGTGGCATAAGCCTTGTGGAAGTTGGCGAGAACTCCGTCCATGTCCCAGTAGTAAGTAGTCATTGCGTTTGCTCCTCTCTTAACTGTCTGGCCTTATATTATACTAAGAAAGGCGATTTGTCAACAAAAAATCCGGGCAAAATTCAATTTTCTGTTTTGCACAAACAAAGTTCAAAAATCAAGCGTTCACTTGTGCAAATTGTCAAGTATGCTAAAATACCAGTTTCTTCCAGAAAAATTGTAACATTGTATTAAGACAATAGTACAATACTGAACAGCGCAGTTAATTCCTATCTGTTTAGTAGGATTTACCAGAGTTAGAGACCTCTAACTAAAGGGCGACCTCCCCCTCCGCTCCCCGGGGATCAGGACCTCCTGACACTATGTATTATACAGGATAAAGCGCAATTTGTACAGTGGTAAAATGCACAAAGATTAAAAACTTTTTACCCTTCTTTTTGTGTAAAATGACAATGAAAAAACCGGGTAAAATAGAAAAGTTTTTGTTGACTTTAGCGGGGAATCTGCTATAATACAAAGTGTCAGGGGGGTCAAGGAACCCCACCAAAGAGAGGAGATAAAAAAATGAAAAAAGAGTACTGCTTCACCTACACCCTGCGCGACATCCGCGACGGCTTCACCTTTGAAGTGACCTGCACCCCGTCCGATCTGGGCAACATCATGGTGCATGACCCTTATCTCGTCCTTGACGAGTAAGGGCTTGAAAGTCCGTTTTATCGGACATTGAAAGAAGTATAATAAAACCAGAAAAAAGAAAAGGAGATAAAAAAATGTTCAAGATTACTTTTACCGACTGCTACGGCTACAAGGTCACCGAGCGTTTCTTTAACTTCATGGATGCGGCCAACTACTGGCAGCGTTGGGCCGACTTCCCCGTGTATGTGGGCGGGATGCTCTACGACATGGAGAACAAGGAAACCCTCTGGGAGTTCTAAGCAAAAGGCTCTGCTGAAAAGCAGGGCTTTTCTTTTTTGCCGATAGTATTTAATTCCTACTAATTTAGTATGAAAAATCAAAGTTAGAGACCTCTAACTCTGCACCGACCTGCCCGAAGGACGGCCGAAAAATTATACCACACGACCCAGCAGATTGTCAAGAGAAATTTTGCGAATTTTCAAAAAAATTTTTAGAGTCCCAAAATACAATTTGTGCAACATTTTACCCATCCGGGCAAAAAACATGATTTTTTATGTGTTTCGGGCTTAAAAGTTACCAAAATAGCAAAAACTAAAGCAAAAAGATGTAAAAAACAAAGAAAAAAGTTCAGAAAAATGCAAAATTAGGAACTTGTAATTTATCAAAAACCTGCTATAATGATAATCGTAAGGGGGATACAAAAATCCAAACCCCCAACCGAAAGGAGAACAAAAAATGTACTACATTGACCTCAACGGCGAGATCATCGCCACCTTCACCAACAAAGCCGAGACCGCCGCCCGCCTCTGCTTCAAGACCCTGCACGGGCTGGGCGTCCGGCGTAACTCCTACGGCCTCCACGAGGTCAAGGACGGCGCCGACCGGCTTCTCCTCTGCTCCGAGGACCTCTGGGAAGCCGAGTATGAGACGGCCCACCCCGACCTCTGGGACTAAGGCCCACCCCCAAAAGCTGGGACTTAGTCCCAGCTATTTTTTTGCCCCGCTCACTTTAATTCGCTAAATCGTTAAAGTGATACTCAACATTGTACTAATGTACTAATACAATACTCAACATTAAACTATAATGCTCAATCAAATTGTATACAATTAGATTGTATACAATTAAATAGCGCACAATAGAATAATACACAATTAAATAGTATCTAATTCCTATCAATTTAATAGGATTAACTCCAGTTAGATGTATCTAACCAAAGTTAGAGGTCTCTAACTGATGCCCGACCTCCCCCTCCGCTCCCGGGTGGATCAGATCCTCCTGACATTATGTATTATACAGGATGGCCCGGGATTTGTCAATCGTCAAAATCAACAAAATCAGAACACAAAGTTTGTGCATTTTGTAGATAGACAAAACGCTAAACATTTGCTATTATACTACCAGAAGGAAACGATAGGGAGGAACAAAAAAATGCGTATCAATTTTGACATGGATGGGACAATCGCTAATTTGTATGCGGTTGAGGGCTGGCTTCCGATGCTCCGCGCCGAGGACACGACGCCCTACAAGATGGCGAAGCCGATGGTCAACTTCTCCACTCTGGCCCGTCTGCTGAACAAGCTCCAGCGCAAGGGCTACGAGATTGCGGTCATTTCGTGGGGAAGCAAAGTCGCTTCTGCCGAGTACGACAAGGCCGTGGCCGAGACCAAAAAGGCATGGCTGGCGAAGCACCTGCCGAGCGTCAAGTGGGATGCCGTGACGGTAGTTCCCTATGGAACGCCGAAAAACCTCTTCTGCTTCTCTGCTGGCGATGTGCTTTTTGACGATGAAGCCCAGAACCGCAACGGATGGAGCGGGAAGGCTTACGATGTGGGCAACATTCTGGAAACGCTCAAGGCTCTGTAAAAAAGAGCCTTTTTTCTTTTCTGCTTTTGGCTCTTTACCGCTTTAAATCGCTAAAGCCAAACCACCCCGAACTTCAGCGATTTAAAGTGATGAAGAATTTGGCGGCAAAACATTGTGAAAAAATTAACAGCTATAATGTCCTAAATTTATGAAAGAAAGTGTTGACAAATAGAAAGACCGGTGATAATATAAGGCCATGAGATAAAAGAAAGGGAGATAAAAAAAATGAAAAAGTTTCTTAATTCTGAATGGGGCGGTTTTGTGATGTTCCTGCTGTGCGGTTGCCTGTTCGCAGCGTTTCTTCTCGGAGTGTTCACCGCTTGCGGCTGGATTGACTGGAAAGACCATGAAGTCTATCCCCTGACCGTTCAGGTAGTTGAACTTGACCACGATGCTGATGTGGTTGTGTGCGTGGATGGAGCCGGCAACGGCTGGGAGTTCTACGGCGTGGAAGATTGGCAGGTCGGTGACTTCGCTTCTCTGCTAATGGACAACAACGGCACCGCCGAAACGATTTATGATGATGTTATCACGATGGCTCACTACGCCGGAACTTTTGAGGGCTGACAAAATCAGCCCTCTGTTTTTTTACCCGGGCACAGCGTGAAGCCCGAGGGGGCCCCGAAAAATTATAACACATCAGCCGCAGAAAGTCAAGAAAAATTTACGAAAAAAATCAACAAAAAACTCATTTCCCAGAATTAAATCTTTGTGCATTTTATCGGTAGACAAATCGGTTTTTATTTGCTATTATGGTGCCAACAGATGAAGAGAGAGGAGAACACAAAAATGCGCGAAAATCTTATGGACAGAATGATTAGAATTTACGGCTACGAAAATCCGATTGTGATTGAGTTTTGCCGCCTCTGCGAAGAGTGGGAAGAAAACGACTGGAATAACAAGGTTCTGGAAATCCTTGTCAGTGCCCACGAAGCGGAAAACGGATTTTGAAAGTCCGTTTTATTGGACAGTGTTTATAGTATAATTAAGACAGAAAAAAGGAAAGAAAACAAAAAAAAAAAAAAAAAAAAAAAAAGGAGAACAAAAAAATGAAGAACGCTTATTACACCACTTTTTCCGCTGACAACAAGCTGGCCTGCCGCAACAACGGCATTGAAGTTGAAGCCCACGGCGCTGGCTCCTATGTCGGCAAGGCTCCCACGATTGAGACCGTTTGCGAGGCCAACGGCATGACGCTCAAGGCTGTGCGTGGCGAGACCGTTACCCGCTACGAGGTCATTTGCGAGGGCGAGCTGTTCAGCCGCTCCACCAACAAGGCCGAGGCCGAGACCCTGTTCATGGATTTTGCGGGCATCGGCAAGGCCAAGTTCAAGAAGCTCTGCGAGGCCAAGGCCGCCGAGAAGGCCAAGGCCGAAGCCGAAGCGGTCAAGAAGCTGGCCGAGGCTATCAAGGCCAAGAAGCCCGAAGCGATTTTCAAGCAGGCTTGCGGGCTGGTTGCCTAAAGGCGGGGGGTAAAAACCCCGCCTTTGTTTTTTGTCCGGGCGCTTCACCGCTTTAAATCGTTAAAGTCGGATGGCCCCCGAAACTTCAGCGATTTAAAGTGTGAAAGTATTTTGAGCGGGCCAAGATTGTGAAAAATTTGACAAGAAAATCCCAAAATAATGATTGACAAATAGCCCGGGCGGTATTAATATGTATCCAGAAGCTAAAAGAAAAGGAGATAAAAAAAAATGAAGCGTGAACAGTATTACAAGAGCAAGGCCACCGGCAAGACCACCGAGAGCCACCGGGAAGCTATGGACTGGTACCGAGCCAAGGAAGAGATTGAAGTCTGGTACTTCTCCGAGACCCTGGGCGAGTGGATTTGCGGGGTTGAGTGGGTTTGGTAAGCACCAAGCCCACCCTTTTCTTTTTAGGGGCTTACTTTAATTCGCTAAATCGCTAAAGTATGAGGCCGACCTTCCCCTCCGCTCCCGGGTGGGTGGGCTCCTCCGTCCCTCTGAGTGTATATTATCACCAAGGGGACAGAATGTCAAACATTTTTTGAAGAAAATTTTCTGTTTTTTTAGAAAAGAAAGTGTTGACAAATAGCCCGGCCTGCGTTAATATACACTCAGAGCGATACAGAAGGGAGACACAAAAATGATTAACATCCGCACCATTAAGAAGCTGGCCGAGAATGACGGCCTGACCCTCAAGGCTGGCAAGCCTATCACCTACAAGAGCGGCTGGCAGGTTGCCACCGAAGGCGTGGAGACCACCGATGCGCGGGAAGCCATGAACGCGGTTAAAGCCTACAACGGCAACTGCGGCGTTTGGTTCTCTGGCGGCGTGTACTATGTGGGCAAGAGCCACCGAGTGAACACGAAGCGCGAGGCGCTGGAAGTCGGCAGGGCCTGCAATCAGATTTCCGTCCTGCGCTGGCGGGACATGGGGCTTGTGTACTGCTAAAGCAAGCCCCAAAAATTTTTTATGGAAATGAAAAGAAAGTGTTGACAAATCACCCGGCTTTTGATAATATACACTCAGAAGATAAAAGAAAAGGAGATAAAAAAATGTTTAAGAAAATTTTCCGGAAGAATAAGAAGCCCGCTGCTGAGTGGTACGCCGATTATATCCGCGAGAACGGACAGACCGGCAGAGTGTACAGCACCTATGAAGTTGACGTCGTGGAGCGTCTGGCAACTGACCACGGCGAAAACTCTATCCTGTGGAGCGTGTGCGGGGGCGAATGGTTTGACAGCTTCCAGCCGTTGAAGGGCTAAAAAAAGCCCTTCAACGACAAAAAAAGTGTTGACAAATAGCCCGGCTTTTGATAATATACACTCAGAAACAAAAAGAAAAAAAAGGAGATAAAAAAAATGACTTACACCATCGCTTATACTGACTGCCTCGGCATTTACAGCGTTCATGTGGGAACGGGCACCATGTACAACATGGCTGACTGCTTCAAGACTTATGAAAAGGCTTTGGAGTGTGCCCGCAGCCTCGCCAATGCTTACAAGGCGACCTGCCCCAACTCTACCGTGAAGGTAGTTGAATACCACGGGCTGCTGAAACCCGCAACTGAACTGTTCACCATCTAATCAAAAGAGGGGAGAAAATCCCCTCTAAATTTTTTTTGGAGGAATGGAAAAAAGTGTTGACATTTCATCCGGGTGGTGTTAATATACAATCACAGGCTGAGGGAAGCCCCACCGGGGAGAGGAGGGGGGAGTGCGCGCGCTTTACTTAAAAAATTTGAAGTATTTTCGCGCATGGAAACAAAACGGCAACAAATAGTGAAAAAACAAAGTCGTTGACATAACTGCTCTTTCGTAGTATTATGTATCCAGAAGATAAAAGAAAGGGGAGTTAAAAAAATGACTTCTAATCCTGTTTCTCTGCTGGTTCTGTTGGTTGCGCTGGTTGCGTTTCTGTTTTATCTGGTAAAATGCGCGAATGACCGCAAGCCTGCCGACTACTACACACGCCGCGATTATGGCAAGGTTGAAAATACTGGTTATAATTTAGATTGGAAATTTTGAAAGAAGGGGTTGACAAATAGTCCGGGATGCGATAATATACACTTAGAACGAAGGAGCAAAACCGATAAAAAAACAGAAAGGAAGATAAAAAAATGCCGCCTATTGATTTGACGAGAATGAGTGCCCACGCTACACTTGACAGAGGAGTAAGATTCAACATCATTGAAAAAACCGTGGGCTGGGGGACTCCCGTGGTGATGGCCCCTGACAAGAAAGGCAGAGATGCCACCGCAACGCTGACAGACACCGGCGTGATGGTGATTAGAGAACCCGATGGAACAATCATCACGGCATGGATCGCAAGCGTGAGACAGGCGCAGGCCGTTTGGGGTCGTGCTACTGGAAACATCAAAATGCCCACCGCCCTCTGGAATGTAATTAACTACAATAACAACACCGAATACTGGAAGAACAAAGTTGCGGCATAAAACCCCGCAACTTTGACTTTTTCAAAAAAATTTGTTATAATAATAATAGAAAAAAGTGAAAAAGGAGGCCGAAAAATGGACTTGATGCTTGTGCGGGCTCTGCTGCTGATTGCAAAGTATTGCGCTTCATGCGATAATTGCAAATAGTGCCAAATCCGCGAATTTTGTGGAAAATGCCCGGGCGAATGGTAAAACCCGGTGGCCGTCCCAATCGTGGGGTGGTCAAACTTTCGCACAGTAAAGCGTTAAAGAATTTTTCGGCAAAGACTTGGCAATCGCGTAAATGTGGCAAAATCACGAAAGGGCTTGACAAGTCTTTTTTTCTATGGTATAATACAAGTACAATAAAAAAGGGGGTTACAAAAGTGTATCAAATCATTTTTGACGACGAGGTGCAGGGCAAAATCACCGAGGACTTTGAGACCTTTGAAGAGGCCGCAGAGTTTTGGCAGGACTACGCCGACACGCCGACTTGTGCAGCGGGCCAGCTCTGGGACAGGAGCAACGGCGAACTGATTTGGCAGTTCTGAAAATAAAAGGGGTTAGTGGAAACTAATCCCTTTTATTTTTGCACTCCGCCAGCCCCGAAAGACTGCCGAAAAATTATATCACAATCCGCCGCAAAAGTCAAGAAAAATTTTTACCAAAAACTGCACAAAAATCAAGTTCCCGATTTGTATAGTTTGACGAACAAAAAAAGCTTGCATTTCAACCCGGTCTGTGATATTATAATACCAGAGACAGGGAAGGAAAACCCAACAAACCAGAAAGGAAAAAGATTATGTACTACATCACCTACAAGTTCAACGGCCTGACCTGCGAGGCCACCCTCCCCACGCTGCTGTGCGTGGAAGCGCTGGAAGCCTCCGGCGCGGTGCTTCTCTCCTCCCGCTGGATGGAGTAAGCACTCCAGCACGGAAGAGCCGAAAGGCTCTTCTTTTTTTATGCCCCGTAAGCCCCGAAAAACTGGCGAAAAATTATACCACATTGGCCCCCAGCTTGTCAAGACTTTTTTTCAACTTTTTTCAACTTTTTTTCAAAATCCCGAAATCTTATTTGTGCAATTTTTTATGTATTTCTGTGAAAACCATGAATTTTGCCCTGTTTTGATGCCAGAAGTGAACAAAAATGGGAGATCCAGCCCAAAAATGTGTAAAAAACAGCATTAAAAATGCGCGAAAACGCAAAAACGCAGTTTTGACTTTGACCCGGGCCTGTGCTATTATAGTATCAGAAAGAGGAAATAAAAAAAAAAAAAAAAAAAAAAGGAGATAAAAAAATGAAGAACTACACTTACACCAGAGAAGCCACCACCGAGGAAATCCGTGACTATGAGCTGATTGAGAAGCTGACCGCCGACATTGACGACAGCGAGTTCTCCGAAATCTGCGAGATGCTGGGCGAGTATTTCATGAGCTACGGCGAGCGCCGCAAGGCCGCCTACCCCAAGGTCTACCGCTTCGCTAAGAAGCTGGGCGTGACCGTCAAGACCCTTGATAATTGGTACTTCACCGAGGTCTGCTGATGCAGACCTTTTTTTATGCCACCGCCAGCTCCGAAGGGGTGCCGAAAAATTATACTACAACCACCGCAGAAAGTCAAGAGCAAATTGCATAAAAAAATGCACAAAAAATCAAATTCCCGAAACTAAAATTTTGTATAAAATGCGAATGCCCGGGCAGGCTAAAATTGAAAAGTTTTTCTTGACAAAATGGCGTTTATCCTATATAATTCAAAGTGTCAAGGGGATAGATAAAGCCCCAAATGAAAGGAGATAAAAAACATGAAGAAGTTCATTTATCAGGTTGCCGGGTACGAGTTCTCCGATACTGTGGCCTTTGGCAAGGCTTGGCAGGACGCCAAAGCTAAGGCCACGGAAACCGGCTCCGGCATTGGCCGGTTGGTGGTCAAGGACGGCGACATCATTCGCCGGGAGTTCTTCGCCAAGGGCGGGTGCTTCCTGTCCATGGAGTTCTACTCCGAGGACCGCCTTGCCAAGTTCTAAAAAACTTGGCAAGGGACTTTTGAAAGTCCGTTTTATTGGACAGTAAAACCGCTATAATAAAGACAGAAAAGAGAAAAGGAGATAAAAAAATGAAAACTTTCTTTGAGCGCACCCCCGCCGAGCGGGAAATCATCGTCAAGGCTTACGAGTTTGAGGTTGCGGCGATTGAAGCCGAAAGCACCGAGCGGAACCCCTACATCAAGGCCGTCAAGGCCATGGGGCTGTGGGAAGCTCTCAACGAGGCTTTGGAAATGGCCTATGGCCATTCCTGAAAGTCCGTTTTATTGGACACCAAAAGCAGTATAATAAAGCCAAGATAAGAAAAAGAAAAGGAGATAAAAAAATGAAGAACACCATCACCATCAAGGTCTACTCTGCCGCTGGCTTGACCTACTTTGTCCGCAAGGACAACCGCCTGTCTGCTGTCCTGTACCGCTTCGGCCATCTGCTCCGCAGGACGGGCTACCAGACCGAGATCGTGGAGGGTTAATCCCTCCCGATCAAAGTCCGTTTTATTGGACACCCAAAAGACTATAATAAAATCACAAAGAAAAGAAAAGGAGATAAAAAAAATGAAGTACGATTGGCAAGAAATGTATGAAATGCTGGCCGAGTATGTGGGCGTCAGCGAGGAAGCCCTTGGTGTTGCGTGTGCCATCGGTGGATGCAACGAGGAAACGATGGAGCGGGTACTGTTCTATTATACGGGCTGGAAGTCTTTTGAAGGCTATCTGGGAGAAATGAACGAGGAGGAGGATTAAAAAATGAATTATGAGATTTACCCCTGCGATCTTGATCCGATGGGCGAATGCCCCAAACGGCGCCAAGATTGCGCCAACTGCAAAGGGTGGAACTTCCCGCCCGATGCGGACGAAGAGGACTAAAAAAGTCCTCTTCTTTTTTTATCGTCAACTCCGAGGGGCCGGCGAAATATTATACCATACCGCACCGCAAAAAGTCAAGAGAAAAATGCGGCAAAACTACACAAAAATCAAACTCCCAATTTGTATAAAATGCCGATAAGAAAAAAGTTGACATTTTGCCCGGTCGGCGTTAATATGGTATCAGAAAGAGGGAGGGGGAACCCGGTGAGCGCCGGAAGCCAAACCCGAAGGGGAGTGCCCGGAGGGCGGCTGCGGAAGGGCCGGGAGGGGGAACCCTCTACTAAAAAGAAAAGGAGATATGACAAATGAGTTACAACTTTTACGAAGTCCACGCCGAGGCGTGGGAGGCCGAGATGGCCTACTGGCAGGATCTGGAAAACCAGGCCCTGCAGGACGCCGACTGGGAGGCCAGCGGCGGCCACCTCTGGGACTAAGTCCCGGGGCCTAATATGGAGGGGGTGCGAGGGCAACTCCGCCCCCTATATGGTAAAAAAAATCTGGCAAATCTCAAAAAAAATGTTGACAAACTACCAAAGCGGTAGTAATATATAGGTGTCAAGGGGAAGGGAAACCCCTCTACCAAACCCGCGGATTAGATGACCACGCCAGCAAGGTAGTAAGCCGCAAAAATGCGCTGTAAAACCGATTCCGCGTTAACAAAGTAGGAACGGCCTGTGGGGGATTAAAAAAGGACAAACTGGCTTGCCCCCAAAAAAAATTAAAAAAAGTCTTGACAAAGCAAAACCTATATGCTATAATCAAGACAGAAACAGGGGGAAGGGAAGCAAAGCCCGAGGGGGTGTGACCCACGAGAGTCCGTAAGACTTCCACGATAAAGTCCCCGACCGCACGGAGTCCTGTTGTAGCGGTATATAAATGTGAACCAGCAGCTGCGGGCGTCTGAGAAGAGGAGCGCAGAGGACGGCAGGACGGACGCAAAGCCCCCGCACCTAAGCGGTGGCGCTGTAAGGCGGGGGCAAAAAATTTTCCAAGATTTTTGAAAAAAAGTCTTGACAAACCCGGGCAAGCGTGATAGTATATAGACACTGAAGGGGGAGACCCCGAAGCCGGTGGAGGCTTGCCCGCCGGGAGCGCAAGGTGATGCGCCATGACCCCAAAATCCCACGCAGCGTGAGCGTTGAAATCCGCACCGCGTAACCGAAAGGTCATCCACCATCGTGACCGAGTAGAAGGGCCCGAAGCCAT
>JAEEGL010878594.1_pt1 | contig 14871 bp, 11 predicted proteins | sample 9134231 | NCBI WGS metagenome assembly JAEEGL01 (sample SAMN16246548, study PRJNA631951) | gut metagenome | biome: gut microbiome; feature: rumen; material: fiber-attached | host: Bos | place: Iran: Karaj | collected 2018-10
AAGCTTCTCTCCATGGCGGCTGCCGATGATCTTTTTCTCTGTCTGTCCGAACACCTTCATAACGCCGTCGGCAAGATCGCCAATCGTACTCGCATCCGCCTTCTGCACGAACAGGTCGCCGGGTTCCGCATGTTCAAAAGCAAAAGCCACAAGGTCAACCGCTTCATCGAGATTCATCAGGAACCGGGTCATGTTAGGATCCGTGATGGTGATCGGGGCCTTGCGCTTGATCTGGTCGATGAAGAGAGGAATGACGGATCCGCGGGAGCACATGACGTTACCGTATCTCGTGCATGCCAGCACTGTGCCGCCACGCTCGAAGGCTTTCTGTGCTCTGGCCTGGACGACCTTTTCACCGACCGCTTTGGTCATGCCCATCGTATTGATCGGGTAGGCGGCTTTATCGGTGGAAAGGAACACAACACGCTGTACCTTCGCTTCAACCGCTGCAGTGATCACGTTGTCGGTGCCGATGATATTCGTTCTCACAGCCTCCATGGGGAAGAACTCACAGGAAGGAACTTCTTTTAGGGCAGCGGCATGGAACACATAATCCGCGCCATACATCACGTCGCGCACGGAATCAAGGTTACGGACGTCACCGACGTAGAACTGCACCTTGGAGCAGTAATCCGGATACTGAGCTTGTAATGTATGACGCATCCAGTCCTGCTTTTTCTCATCGCGGGAAATGATGCGGATCTCACCGATATCCGTGGTCAGGAAGTGTTTGAGAACTGTCGTTCCGAAAGAACCAGTTCCACCTGTTATAACGAGGGTTTTCCCCTTGAACGCTTCTGTAATTTGCATATTGATTGATCCTTTCCCGCACCTTACTTCACAGCCCAAGGCTCATATGTGCCTAATTCAAGAATATCCGCAATTCTCTTGCACGCATATCCATCACCGTACGGATTGCAAGCATGACTCATCTTATCGTATTCCTCTTTGCTTTCCAACAGGAGTTTGAATGTACTGTATATCGTTTCTTCATCCGTCCCGACCAGTTTCAAAGTCCCAGCATCAACACCTTCCGGTCTTTCTGTAGTATCCCTCATGACAAGAACCGGCACTCCATAAGACGGACACTCCTCCTGGATTCCACCAGAATCTGTCAAGCAGAGATAAGAGCGTGCTTCAAAGTTATGACAATCAAACACTTCAATTGGCTCGATGATATGGATCTGTTTGCAGTCTCCCAATTCTTCATCTGCAGCCTGACGAACAATTGGATTCATGTGGATCGGATAAATCGCTTTGCATTCAGGATGCTTATCCAACACTCGGCGAATTGCCCGGAACATATGGTGCATGGGTTCTCCAAGGTTTTCTCTCCTATGAGCTGTAATGAAGATCAGCTTTTTATCCCCAACCCACTCCAGTTCAGGATGTGTATAGTCCTCTTTTACCGTATGCTGCATAGCATCTATAACAGTATTGCCGGTGATATAAATCGTATCGGGATTCTTGCCTTCTGCTTTCAAATGATCAGCGGCCAGCTGTGTCGGGGCAAAGTTATACTGGCTCACGATACCCACAGCCTGTCGGTTGAACTCTTCCGGATAAGGAGAATAGATATTGTAAGTTCTCAGACCCGCTTCCACATGTCCCACAGGGATCTGAAGATAAAAACAGGCAAGAGCTGTTACGAACGTGGTACTCGTATCACCATGCACCAAGACCACATCCGGCTTTTCCTTCTCCAGTACTTCTTTTATCCCGTTGAGAATATTCGTAGTGATATCGAACAGTGTCTGCCGATCTTTCATTATATTCAGATCATAGTCCGGAACTACGCCGAAAGTTTCCAGGACTTGATCCAGCATTTGGCGATGCTGGGCTGTGACGCAAACCACAGTCTGAATGCCCTTTCTCGTTTTCAGTTCATTGATAAGCGGGCAAATCTTGATTGCCTCTGGTCTGGTCCCGAAGACCAGCATCACCTTTTTCATAAAGCTGACTCCTTCTATTTTAGATGTGATATACACCGGGTAGATGGCAGATGTTATGGCAGTCCAGAATAACCTTGCCCGCCAGCTTGTCCATATTCTCCTTGATCTCGTTATGCTTAACCATGATGACCACAAAATCAACAGCATCCAGGAACACGTCCAAGCTATGATACTGGTTATTCACAACATCCTTCTCGATGAAGGGATCGTAAACCTTCAGGCCGGTCGCAAGGTGACGTTCCTGGCTCTCCAGCAGCTGAAGTGTGGGAGACTCGCGCATGTCATCTACGTTCTCTTTATAAGTTAAGCCGTAAAGACCAACACGGGTGATGTCGGTCATGCCCTTTTCCTTCATGATTTCATAGATACGGTTCAGAACAAAGTCTGGCATACCATCATTCGTCTTCATGGACTCATCGATAACCTTGGCAAGAGACGGATAATCGCCTACCAGGAACCACGGATCAACGGAGATGCAGTGTCCGCCAACGCCGGGACCTGGCTGAAGGATGTTTACACGAGGATGCATATTGCAGATCTTGATAATCTCGTATACATCCATGTTGTCGTGACGGCAGATTTTGGCCAACTCGTTTGCGAAAGCGATGTTTACAGCGCGGAATGTGTTCTCCACGACCTTGGTCATCTCAGCGGTCTTGATGTCGGTCACAACGATTTCGCCCTGGCAGAAGGAAGCGTAGAGCTTTGCCACTTTCTCGCCGATGGCTTTATCATCAGCACCGATGGTACGGTTGTTGTGCAGAAGCTCATACACCATGTTGCCAGGAATGATGCGCTCCGGAGCATGGACAAGATTGATGTCTGTTCTCTTCTGCTCATCAAGCACCGGTCTGACGCTCTTTTCGATGGTTCCGGGAGACACGGTGGATTCAATTACAAGCGTTGCGCCCTGTGGAGCCACTTTCAGAACATCTTTTACCGCGGCCACGACATAGCAGGCATCAACCTTTTTGCTGAACTTATCGTAAGGAGTGGGTACGGAAACAATATAGGTATCCGTTACCTGATACTCCGTTGTAAACTTAATCCCAGCCTTCAGAGCGTCCTGGAACAGCTCATCGAGGCCGTCCTCCTTGAACGTTGTGTGACCGGCATTCAGGGTTCCGACAAGTTCTTTGTTATAATCCGTACCGATTACTTCGACTCCGTGAGAAGCCATCATAAGAGCGGTAGGAAGTCCGATGTACCCGAGTCCGATTACGTTGATCATTTTTTCATTTCCTCCTGTTTATTATATCAGTAATAATTTGATCCATCTTAGCCTTATTATCCTCTGAATCATAAAAGTCTCTAGCCTTTGATGAATAGTAATCATAGGATGAAAACAGCTCTTCTATCCCTGATTTAATACTATTAACATCGTTCCAATCAACACAAATCCCTGCTTGCTTTATTCCTATCGTTTCTACGAGTCCGGGAACATCATTGCAGATTGTAGGAATTCCAAAACTGGCGTACTCATATGTTTTATTAGGAGCGCAAAACAGATTATTCAAAGACGTTTCTGCATAGACCGCAACCCCAACCTTAGCATAACTCGTTATTTCAAGATGCATCGGCGCGTCAATCTGTCCCGTCCAAACTAAATTTGAATAAATACTAGATATCCTTTTCTTGTCTTCGGGATTATCAACTTCACCAATCAAGATCAGTTGGTACTCATCTCCTAATTGCTTTAATGCGCAAGCAAGGTTTATCAATTCATCTGCAAAGTGAATATGACGAGCCTGATAAACTAATGTTTTTTCCGGCTTTATCTGGCTGATGATACTCCTCGTCTTATCGCTTGTGGGCGAAAGATTCCGTTCTGTTGGGTAGCCGTAAGGTTTATTTGATATCGTATATGGCCTTCGGTTCAGTTTCCAACGAAATTGCAGCACGCGTGCCCGATTTTTTTCACAGCAAATCACTGCAGCACAATCAGGGGCCATCTTCTTCAACCTAATAGGATAGTGCCACGGTTTCTCATGTAGTTCTTTAAGGGAAAGAACATTGATACTGTTTTTGCAATATCCTTTTGCTGCAAGCGCAGTGTCAGCAGTTCCCCAAAAGACAATATCTCCGTCTTCATACTGATCCATAGCTTCTTTTACGGCCTTTTTTAAAGCAGCTGTCAGTCTAAAACGATTCACTGCTTTTTGAATCTTGTTTGTAGTAGTTTTTACGGCCTTACCATCATAAAAATGTATGCTCTTTGCTTCCATAACCTTGTTTAGGCGTTCTGTAGAGCGTCCCGTTGCCACAATGATTTCATAATTCAGGTCTGAAATCATCTGAATGTTATACATGCAAGATGGAACAGCTTCTAGACTTCTTACAAAATAGAATATTTTCATGCATTCACCCTCTACCTATCAAAAGTTTGATAGTTTGCTTTGCTGTATATAACACTTTATTCTTTAATCCTAGTGTCGTATACTCTCTAAGAACAGAAACAAAGCTCTTTTCCCTATACTCCCTAAAAAAAAGGTCCCTCTTAAAACTATTCTCAATTTGAGTATGCAGATTCGGTTGCATAATTGCGTCTAAAGAGCACTCCTTGTAATCTAGGCAGCTCTTGATTGAATCAAATAATCTCTCACCTTTCGGAGTGTTAACTAGAACCGCAGATATACCCTTTTTATCCGCATATTCTGGGTAGTAGACCGACACCTTCTGAAAGTCACCAATGGTAATATCCGACACCCTTTCCACCCTTTTCATTGGGCATGCAAAACAGGAACTTCTTAAAGGAAGATTAAGTTGGAAGAGTCTGATATATGGATCATCACTACCTTTTTTATGATATGTGCTGTTTTCACCTTGAATTGTCATGTTGTAGCCACTACCATATTTCTTATCTCGCATATTGACAGAGATGATTTTTCCCGTTGAATCACTAATAAACGATAAATAATCATTAAAAACTGCAGGGCTACAAACCCCATGGCAAATGATTTCACACAGATATAGTGCTGACATATTGACCTTGTTCTGTGTTAGGTATGAACGCAACCCTGCGATTTGGCACGGTGTCCCAGTGAAGAGAACCTCTTTCCTATCATTTAAAACCTGCACAATGTCCTCGAATACATGTCGTATGTCACTCTGAACATATTTAGAGCCTCGCATTCGATTCCGTTCATTTCTTGATGTCGCGCGAATATGTACAACCTTTCCGTCTTCGCTGTAGACGGCTCCATAAACACATGCGCCTCTATCGAGCACTGCATCTGACAAAACCGTGAAAATTCCACCAGAAGCACTTTTTTTCAGTATTTCTTCATCTACAGCTCTTGCAATATACGTCTTTATTGGTCTACGTCCTGTTTTTTCGCAGAAAGCATTGTCGAATGCGCAAGTGAGGATGCATTTTTTGCAACTAATACACTTTGTTTCGTCTACAGAAGGATATAGAAACCCCTCCTCGTTTGCTCTAATCGAAATAGCTCCGGTTGGACACGTGGCTGCACATGCTCCACACCCACAACACTCATCCTTCTCTTTTTCGCCTACATGTTTTAGTTGCTTTTTTATTCCTTTTTTGTAAAAACGTGTAACGCAATCCTCAGAACTGACTGCCTCGCCGGCAAGCATTTTCTTCAGATAGCCAAGTGAAACTGAACGCATATTTCCTACACGTTTTCTAATATCTTCGTATTCAATATCAGAAAACTCTGGTTCTGAACCATCATGGATGAGTCGTCTATCAAGGTTTAATGAAGAAAGAATATTTGTAATGCGGCTCCCAATTTTCATACCCTGACGTGCACAATAGGAGTAGAACTCTTTTTCATACGTGATTGAGAAAATTGTTCCGTGAAAGGAGTCGGTAACAACAGCTTCTGAATTCTTTATTAATGTCAAAAATTGTCCTGGCGAAATACCATATAATGTGCGTATTTTCTTATCGTTGATTCGAATTCGAGAGAGTGCGAGAACCTGACAGCCCTTCTCTTCAGCGAGTTTCTTTGCAGTGTCCATGACCATAGGCGAATGCCGCATATCGTATATCAATACATATGGTCCCTTAGTATCCATAGCTTCTTCATACTGCTCCCACTCCGAAGCAGTCAAAAGCATGGTAGGATCCAGTGATACAACCGAATCTCTATCTGTTAAGCTATGAACCAATTTCTTGCCAGAAAGCTCCCGAGTGCTTATATAATCGAATTTTAATAAGGCGTCACGATAGCTATCCCAAAACTCTTGGGAAAGAGTTGATACACCAAAGCTTGAGGCATAAGAAAGCCGCTTAGGACCTTCCTCGTAAAAGCGAAGCATGGTTATGTTTGTGTCAATACCTAGTTCCGGATTCCAAACCTGGTCGCTTCCAACCAAGAAAGCATCATAGTCATTGCACACATGCTTGAAGTCTTCTGGGGTTACTAGCTGCGTTTCAGAATACTTCATATATTTTTCTCTAAATTTCTGAAACGCTGTATGCAAGCTCTTCCGCAAAGGATAGAACAAAGTACTAGAAACAAATGATCGAAAATGTTTTTGATGAAGAGGAGAATAATTCTTCTCATCCATAAAGGAATAATTCATCAGCTCTGCATCATACCCTAGTTCAGATACTTTATACTGAGTTGCAAGTGCCTGTAAGCACGCTCCGTAATTTGGTTCCCTTCCACAGGTGATAATTCCTATTTTCCCCACTTTGATGATTTCTCCTCCTGTGTATTTCGAGTGCTTTTATAAGTCGTGATTAAACACTCAGCAAAGCGATCATACGTAACTGGACTTGCAAATTCTGCCCTGATTTTGCTCATAGCGTTTTGTTTCATTGGCGATAGTGTATGCTCATCCATTCGATACACTTTTTCAATCAGTTGTCTGTACTCTAAAACTCCCGCATTTGAATCTAACAAGAATCCATTATCAAGGTTGGAAATTAACTCGCGATTGCCTCCGACATCTCGAGCTACACAAACAATCCCTGCAGCCATTGCTTCCATCACTGAAACTGGAATGCCTTCGTGATCACTACTGTTTACAAATAAATCCACATGATTTCGGGTATAATACTCCAGAATGTCATCATGGACAGTCTGTCCTGCAAAATGATAATGAATATTTGATTTACCGCCGAGTTTGGCATCAGCCATAGTCCTGATCTTCTCTTCGTCGGTTCCGCTGCCGAAATGTGTCCAGGATATAGGAATATCGTCTATTCCAGCCAGCGCTTCGATGATAATATCCAATCGTTTGATTCCATGAATAAATGAACAAGAAACGATCTGTAAGTCCGCTTGAGATTTAATTGGATTTACAATATCCTTGAATTCCACCCCAAGATGGAAAACTTTTAATTCCGCATGGCCTTTGTTGATATAGGGTAGAACCTTTTGCTCCAGTTCCGTTTTTCCTTCCTCGCTGATTGGATAAACGCCATTGAGTGTAGATAGTATCTCTCGGCGAAACAATGATGCTTTAAAATTGATGAAGTTATCCACGCGATGTGCCCTTGAGACACAGAACGCATTTGGATGAGCCTTCTTATAACGCATAAGCGCATAAGAGAGATGCGAAAGCCAGTAGCTGTAGAATATGGTTTCTTGTTGGTCTTCTTGCTCCAAGTAATCTTTCATCAAGTAATATGTTTTCCCATAAAAATGCAGGAGCAGACCAACACAGTTTCTCAGGGAGTAATGATAGTTTCGAGAAGCAAAGTGTATCTCCCTAAAGGTAGACGGTGTAAGCAGGTGGGCAAACGCTCTTAAAGAGCTCTTGTTTTGTTCACAAACCCTTGTAACCCTAGCGTTAGGTGGGATATAGCGTGTAATAGGAGCATTATCTGCAGCAAGAGAAAGAATGTGAATATCATCAAAATATCTTTCCAGAGATTTCATCTCCGGTTCAATAAATGCCTCTTGATCCCCATACGGATAAGAGTTTGTAAGCATCACAAGCCTCATTGGTCGTCTCCTTATCTTCTACGGCAGAAAATCATGTTTCTCGATATGTTTCTGCGCCCATTCATCTGTTTTTGCAATAACCTTTGCTGGATTTCCAACAACGATACTATTATCAGGAATTACTCCCTTAACAACACTACCTGCGCCAATAATACAATTCTTCCCGATGTGTGTTCCGGGAAGAAGCATAGTTCTCGCGCCAACAAAACTGTTTTCACCAACGTAAATCTCTTTCAAAAAGTGCGGAGTTTGTTTTTTATCCCAGTCCTTTCCTTGCAATGCTTCAATACCTCTTGCAATTGAATAATCGTGTGTCAACAAAAAAACTTCCTTTGACAGTACACACCCATCCATTAGAGTTATCTTTGAATAGTCATGGCTATCGAAGTAAACGTCTGGCGAGATGTAATTAGGCGTGCCTTGAATCTTTAGGCCGCATTTTTCCAAAAACTTAATGTATCTAGCCATATAAGAGGAAGGGGAGAACATATTTAAACCTCTTCCAATAAATCCTTTCAATATCATGCCTGAAAGTTTCAATAAAATCATTTGAATCAAACTCATTTGCATTCTCCCTGCTTATCTTTGCTCATTTCTTGTATCTCTTTTCATATAAATATGAATCAAATATCCAACATTCAAAATGCTCGTAAAAACTACAACAATAAATGTTGCAACAGCCGCTCCGTTCATGCCAAAATATGTCACAAGTATATAATCGATAATAATATTTAATCCCCCGGAAATACCAGCAACAAACGTATTAAACTTAAGTTTCCGTTGTGCAACCAGCAAATTGCCAGCAATTGTTCGAAAAGTTCCAGAAAAGAAATATGTTATAGTCAAAATCCGAAAAGGAGAAACTGAATCAAGATATTTTTCTCCAAATATTATTTTGATGAATGGTTCAGCTCCAAATGTCAAGACAACTGTAACAAGCAAATTCAGGGCTCCGACTCCCAAAAGAATCCTTTTATACTGATTAAGACACCATTTTCTGTTATCCTTTTTTTCAGCAAAGTACGGGTATATAAACGTCACAATAGCCGTGGGTATGAACGATAATGCGGTTGGAATCTGAGTAGCGACTTTATATGAAGCGATGACCGTCTCGTCTGCAATGATTACCCCGATAATAAAAACATCTATCAAATATAAGAGCTGCGATAGGCCAGAGTTGATCATAGAGATACCGCCGATATTGATCATTGCCTTTTTCTCAATTGTAGAAACATCGGCCAATCTATTGTCTTTACTCGGAATTACGTTAAGTTTAAGAGCCACAAGATGGGTAATTATATACGCTAAGTATCTACCAAAAACAAGTCCAAGCTCTCTCCCTAATAGAGCTCCGATAACAGATCCGATTAGTACTAAAGTAGCATTAAGTAAAGACAGGTAAGAATATTCTTTTGATTTTTTTCGTGCCCTAATATAGTAAGTCTGTATATCATATTGAAAAGCGAATTCAGGTAAAAGGCATAAAGCAATTAAAAGACGTTGGCTTTCTGAAAACTTTAATGGGGCGAAAAAGGCTATTCCCAAAAAAAGCGGGATAAAAAGTAGATTGAATCTTGACCCGAATCGCTTTCCTTTGAAGTATATTGCATTACAATAGTCTTCTTCTGTGTTTCTCTCGCTACATAATTGCAACACGGCAGTACCCATTCCAAACCCAGAAAAGAGTATAGCTATCTGGTAAATGTTCCATGAGTATGTAAAGAAGCCATATTCAGACTTTGTTAGAATTCTTACTAGCACGACAGTGCTCAAGAACCCAATTATCCGATTTATAACTGTACTTCCAAAGACATGGAAGAAACCGGCATTAAAAATCCTAATTAAACTTGATTTGATTGTTTTGGAATTCATTATAATACGCCTCTTACGAAAGCCATCTGAAATCATGTATCCATGACTTTCTTGAATACTGGATTAGATATCAGACTACAAATCGATTTTATCATGAATGAAACGACTGAAAAAGTGTATGATAATCACCGATAGAAGAGTCGTAAGTGTAATTGTCTGTGAAATAAATCCAAATACTATTGATCTCGGCGCATACAAAATATAAGTTAATCCCATCAATATTATTCCAGTTAAATATGGATGTGATTTATTTGTGATAATCGAATATTTCTTTCTTTGAAAGATAGCAAGAAGGTAGCCGTATAACATATTCACGAGTATTAGTCCAATATAACCGAAATCGTGATATGCCTCAGCAACATATGAAGTTCCCATTCCAATTCCAGCTAGGTAATTATATGGCATCACTTTATAAGTTATTGCATTCCCATAGTTCGTTCCAAGTAAAGCACTTTCTGCCGTTCGTCCAGAATATGTTCTTGTATTAAATAATGCCCTAAAAACCCCATTCTGGGTAATGATATTTGTAATCTGTGAAAGCGAATAGTTTACTCCATTCTCTTTTATCGACTCTTTGAATTTGTATCCATATCCGATGATTTTAGAACTCGAACTTTGTTGATCAAAGAATGCGATGATTTGCTTCCCAATTCCTGAAACCTCAATTTCCTGATTACTGCGAGTGTAATTAAAAGCATATAAGGCAGAAACAAAGAATGGAACGGCAAGAATCGAAATAATAGCCACTCTCCTTGAAATCCATTTCTCACCACCCATATTGTGCCTTATTGTAAAGTAAACCACTACGAAAACTAGGCTCATTACAAATCCATTTCTTTGTCCATATCCTAAACTCATCACGCTAATTGCTAGATACCATATTATTGGCCTAATGCATTGCTTTTTTTGTGGCATTGTACCCAAAAAAACATAAAATGCGAATTCAGATACTGCAGCCAAGTTCGAGAATATACTAGGCAATCGTGAGGAATACTCAGTATAATAGGACAAATACGTCGTATTCATTACAAATATGGCCTTTTCACCATTGATGATTATAGAGAAAATACTTAGAATATAAAACGCATATAATGCAGACTTCCTTACTCGGATAACTTTTATATTATCTTGTTCTTGGGATGGAACCTCTTCTGTCTGATACTTTGAATAGCTCACATCATATGTTACTGACGAAAAAAACAGGCATAGATACAGAGAGTAGCTTATATGCATATACGTTTCGTATGAGAATATATTAAAGTATTCTATGTTTCCTATGTTCAGGAGAAACCCGCCCATCAAAAATGTAAAAAAAGCAAATAAAAAGAAAATATATGCTGTGTGCTCGTAAAAGCCTTCAGAAATATAGCGAAATAGCAGCAGAAAAAACTCAATAAACAAAATAATGAAAGCAATTTGTATATCTTGGACTACGAATAGCAACAATATCCCCAATATTAATTGGAAGAATATTGATATCAAATCTTTCTTTGAAATAACCATTTTGCCATTCCTTTTTTATTGTTTAAAATACAGATTCAAATATCTATCATCTGCTGTACTTTTATCCATTTGTGACCTGTTGTTTAATTGAATGTTAAGTTGTATCTGTCGATTGGTGATAATTCTTATTACGCTTTTTAATTCACCCTTAGGCACTACAGTACCGCAATTATCTATAACAGTCTCAGGGCTTCCTCCTGTTCTATAAGTCAACACAGGTGTTCCGCAAGCTATCGCCTCAAGATTAACTGTCGGGTAGTTTTCGCAGTAGGAAAGGTTAAGGAATAAATCCGCAGCAGTATATAGCTGTGCAAGTTCCTTCACGCTGTTCGTACGTTCTATACCAATCACATTTCTTGGAAGCTTTTCTTTCTGTTCCTTCGTCAGGCCGACCAGCACAACCTGATACTCATCACCGAGCATGTCCGCCATCTTCAGGTAATCAGAGAACCCTTTCATCTCATCCCAAGAAGTCGAGACTCCCAGAAGCATGAACTTATCTCCGATACCGAAGAACTCTCTAGTATCGTTCTCCATCGGGTAAAACTGGGAGGTATCTATTCCATTGTGGATGATAGTTACAGGATACTGAGCTAAGAAGCTCTTCCTCACCAAACCTGCCAACCATTCAGAAGGTGTGACAATTGTAAGATTGGGTATTCCGTCCATCAGATTTTTCTTCTTTACCCAGTTACTCTTACTTCTATCGACATAACTTGCCGGATACTCATGTTTGAGGGGGCATTCATGACATCCTGTAATCCATCTCTCACAATTCGCTACATCACAATAAGCAGTATGCCCCGTAAACGCCCAGCAGTCGTGAAGAGTCCAGATTATCTTTTTGTCACAGGTGAGTAGATAGTTGAAGAGGACTTCAATGTTGATGTAGTACCCATGGATGTTGTGGAGATGGATTACATCCGGATCATATTCTTTAACCCATTCGATAAACTTTTCAGTTGCCTTCTTGCTTCCGAATCCACATCCATCCAATAATCTGGTCTTTATCCCGTGAATCTTAACATCAAGATCTGTACCTATCCTAACTGCGTACTTCTGAAACCTCTCAGGAACTTCTTCTCTACCATATGCAATCTTTACTTCATGTCCCTGAGCCTCTAACGCAGTGGCAAGGTCTGTGCAAATTCGTCCCGTGCTACGGATACCGCAGACTACATTTATCATTAAGACTTTCATCGTTTTAACTCTTCTTCCAGCTTGTCCATGAACTTTTCTCTAGCAAAGAAGTCTTCATAAAACTTCCTTGCTTTCTCGCCCATCTGTTGCTTCCTATCACTATCCATGAACAGCTTTATATTCTTCACCAGTGCATCTGCATCGTCTGCAGGTCCACAATATCCACATCCTGCTTCTCTTATAACTTCAGCGGTCTCCCCATCAATGGCGCCGATGATTGGCTTGCCGACAGCCATATAGGACTGAACTTTACCAGGAAGCGTAAGGCTCAAAACTGGATCAGCTTGGAGCGTCACCAACATTGCATCAGCCTTGGCATAGAACTCCGGCATCTCTTCAAGTGGTCGGCGACCATAGAATGTGACATTATCTAGCCCTTTCGCCAATCCCTGCAGCCGATCAAGATCTGTTCCACCACCAACAATGTGGAAATGGACAGCCTCACCTTTCATCTTCTCTGCTGCTCGTATTATCGTCTCAACACTCTGAACCGCTCCGATGTTACCCGCGAAAACCAGGTCTACTATTCCACTCTCTTCCTTAAATGGAAGCTTCTCAAACAGCCCTTCTGCATACTGTGGGAGATAATCTGTGTTCTTCACGCCAAACTGTTCATCCAGATAGTCACGGAAAAGTCTGCTGGTAACCAGAATCTTATCCATGCCTCTGTATATCTTCTTTGATATTCCATGAAAGACTTTGTAGATTATCGAAGAGCGGTTGATCCCGCCAGCCACCAAACTTTCAGGCCAAAGGTCAAGGCAATACATGACCACAGGAGTTCCGTGTTTCTTCTTATACTTTATTGCCGGTTCTGCCATCATTACTGGAGATAACTGATTGACCAGGACTACATCGAAACCGGATAGCGCTTTTATATATTTATTCGCTTCATGCGGATATGAGAAGTAGTTTAAGAAACGATATAGGGTTCCGGTCTTCCGTGGAATGATTGGACACCGATGAACTGTAACCCCATTTATTTTCTCATCTGCATGTGCGTGATTCTCATATCCTTTATAAATCTGGCCTTCGGGATAATTGGGTTCGCCAGTAACTACAGTAACCTCATGTCCGCGCTTGACCATTTCCTCACAAAAGTCATTGACTCGGAGTGGTTCTGGATAGTAATACTGACAAACAACAAGAATCTTCATCTATTACTTTCCCTCATGTTTCTTCATCTCACCTGTGCCGCCTTCAACTACGCCATCTCCACGAGCTACAGAGAAAACTGTGCCGATAAAGCAGCGGCAGTCGAAGAGGAAACTTTCTCTTTTCACATATTCACCGTCCAACTTTGCTTTAACTGGTATTTCCAGCTCGTCCCGCCCGTTGATCTGCGCCCATCCGGTCAGCCCTGGCCTGATATCGTTAGCGCCGTACTTATCCCGCTCCGCCGTCAGCAGATCCTGATTCCACAATCCGGGACGCGGACCAATAACGCTCATGTTTCCAATGAAAATATCCCAAATCTGGGGCAGCTCGTCCAAACTGTGTGCGCGGATGAATTTCCCCGCTTTAGTTATGTACTGCTCCGGGTTTTCAAGCATATGCGTCGGCCGGTCATGGGGCGTACTCATTTTCATTGAGCGGAATTTGTGAAGCTTGAAATACTGTTTATTGCGTCCGATCCGTTTCTGCGTGAACAACACCGGACCGGGATCATCAGCAACGATCCAGAGGGAGAGGACGAGAAACACAGGGGAGAGGATCACAAGTCCGCCGAAGGAAAGCGCGATATCCAGCAAGCGCTTGATATACTTCTCATACACAGTACTGCAGTGCGAAGCTTCACCGATCACTTCCAGATGGCCCCGGACGCCGTCTGCATTCTCCTTCTCTTCCGGGTCTTCCACGAATTTAACGAGCTTTCCTTCCATCGGATTCTTTTCTTCGGGATGGTTTTTGTATATAGAGGAGGGCTTTTTCGCCATTGCCGCGATCACGAATGCGGCAATCTCAGCCAAGACGACCCATAAAACAATCATCATATTTCCCCTTGCTTGATCACATGATTTCACGCGCTGATTATTAGCGCTGTCTTTATTAGCAACCCGCCGACGGGCCGCCAAGGCTCATCGGCTATATTTGCGGCGCGAGGCCCCGCGCCGGATTCCTTCACACTAACGCCGGCTTCTCCGCCGGATGCTCCGCAGCCCCAGCAGGATCAAAAACCCGACAGCGGCCCCAAGGGTGTTGTGCACCATATCGTCAAACTCGAACAGACCCCGGCAGGTCGCCAGCTGGAGGCTTTCGATCATGGCGGAGAGGCCCAGGCTGAGGGGAACACTCCCCCACCCGAAAACCACTCCCGCCAAAAAGCCAACGGGCAGGAACATGATCACATTCGCAATGATCTGCTCACGCTGAATCTCCCACACACGGTAGGACCAGAAGAGCTGCAGCTCGTACTTCGGCTC
>JAEEGL012764903.1_pt1 | contig 14871 bp, 3 predicted proteins | sample 9134231 | NCBI WGS metagenome assembly JAEEGL01 (sample SAMN16246548, study PRJNA631951) | gut metagenome | biome: gut microbiome; feature: rumen; material: fiber-attached | host: Bos | place: Iran: Karaj | collected 2018-10
ATTCGAATCCAGTCTTCCGATGAGCAAAAGTTCCCCGGTCTGCCCTTTGTCAACAAGTTTGATGTCCATTTTGTTCCTCCTGATAATCGTTTGGTTTAATTCATCTGTGTTACCTTGATGCCGTCCGACGGGTCGGTGTCGATACCGCCATCCGAAGTGTTAACTTCTGTAGCGCCGGTAACCGGCTCGTCGTTTGTATCATTTCCGCTTCCTGCGGAGTTTTCACTGACAAGAGCTTCACTCTGCACCGTGATGACAAACATGCACTTCACGGCGTAGTTTTCCTGGGACTCGAAGGGCACATAGTAAAGCTGGTTCGTTCCGGTGAAGTTGCGCGGCGGTGTAAAGGTGTACTCTACCTTATCGCCCGTTGTCGTTTTCTTTGTCAGCAGATTGGTAGCATCGATCATTTCCTTTGTATCGCCTACCTTGCGTTCGATCAGGACATCCATATCCATAATGGAACCTGTCAGCGTCGGGCGGAAGATGATCGGCTGGTTGCTGGCTACCGTAAAGTCCATATCACCGTCTGTGATGGTTCTGGTCTCGTAAGCATTCGCCGCTTCGGAGTAATAATATCCCGAGACTGTCAGGGACATATTCTGGAAATTGATCCTCTTCGGTGTGCCTTCATAGATCCTCTCACCCACGTTTCTCGTCAGGACCGGTCCGTCCCCGAGCTGTGCGGATACCGCATCCACGCTCCAGGCTGCTGCCGTAGAGGTATCTGCCCTTCCGCCTACCGTATAAGGCTCGATCTCGATGTAGCGGATATTCTGGATTCCGGTAACAAGCATCTTTACTTCCTGTGTCTCGCCCGTGATAAAGGATTTCATCGTGCGGTCTGTCAGATACGGCCTGATATCCGGGATCACCGGTGAATGACCGGCATTTCCGTAAGCATCCTCATAGAAGATCGTCATCCTGACAGGAGACTGCGTTCCGGATTCTGCTATCGTACCGGCATCCTGCGTCTTGAACTTCAGTGTCAGCGGCTGTACCACATTCGGGCTGGCTTTTTCCGTTCCCGTTACTTCCACCAATGTCGGTGTTGCCTGAACAAGCTGCGGCTCTGTGAAACTGAACCATCCTGCCACCTTCGGGCTTGAGTCTTTTTCCGAGCTTCTCTCATAATTGATCACTGCCATGCTGTTGACTGTGGCATCCACACTTCCCACTTTGACGATCCTCATGCCCGTGATATCCTTCAGATATGGCTGGTTAAAGGTCATCTCTATCACATCGCCGCCGTAGAGTGTCGTGATGTCAAAGTCTGTCACATATTTATATGCCGAGTAGACTTCCTTGCCGGAAGGATCCACCGTTGTGTTATACCGAAGTGAAACGGCCAGATCGTTCTTTTCCGCCTTCAGTTTCGTCTCCGCAACGGACGGATCAAGCTGGATCAATACTTTCTGCTGATTGTACAGTCCTACTGTCTTTTCACTCTGGTTGATCATGGTCGTGCCAAGGGAGATCATCTTCTTCGTAGACCCGCGCTGCCAGGTATTGATCACCGTTCCGGAACGAACCTGCTGGATAACGGCATAATCAATATATGCATTATTGTCACCGTTGGTAGTGGAACCCACCGCATACAGTTCTCCCAGGGTTGACATGGCCTTTGCATTCAGGCCGCTTAAGTAGAAATAACTCTTATCATTTTCATCCGTCGCAATGTGCCTGTTCATCGGCGTCAGCGAGGTGGTAAACTCCTTGCCGGATACATTGTTGTAGGACGCCCTGCAGTACAGGTTCCAATACTCAATCGGCGTAGAATCCGCCGTCGGATAAATGTAAACATCGAGGGTATCGTTCTGGGATACCGGCTCCCTGGAGAATACCGCAAGCCATTTACTTCCCTCATCACGAGGTGCCACTTCATTGGTCAGAAGGCCGATCTTGATCTTCTGATTCTGACCCTTGCCGAAGGTATTGCCCAGTTTGGATGTTTCGCTGATCTCAACGGAATTACTTGTGATATAGGTCGTCTCACCTGTCCTGACATATTCATCCTTGCCGGAGATCTGCAGTTCTCCTGCCGTTTCCACAACATTGAAGCTTAAGGAAGCGACATTCATTTCAGAAGTATCACCCCTGCTCTGGCCTGTCAGCGTTGCCATATAAAGGCTCTTACAATCCTTCAGTGTGATCATGAACCTGTCGGTATGACCTCCCCTGAACATCAGTGACGGCATGGATACGGCCGGCTGTCTGGTCGTTACCTTTCCGGTGGAATCCGTATCCGTATCATGCTGTACGGCTTTGCCATAGTAATCGTACATCTGATTCACAATATCAAAGGTTTCGGATGCAGGCGTACCGTCTGTCTTGATATAATCCACGGTCATGGACATCTCACCATAGAACTGGCTTGTATTCTCCTTGTATTCCTCTACGGACAGGCAGCAAAGAATATTCAGTTCATTCGCTTTCTTGCTCACCGGAAGTTCCACGGCGATCTCAGACATCATACGGCCTTTGTTTTCTTCATTATACTGTTTTCTCTGCGCATCATCCATATAGGTCTGGGTTCCGATCCAGCCGTCATTGGGGATCACACTGTGCTCGATGATGAAGGACTCGTTAAAGGTCGCATTGGACTGACGGATCACTCGGATCTCATTGACCTTAAGTTTATCATCGATCTGGGAACTTTCCTGTACTTCCTCGGGGATGATACGGATACCCGTCACTTCGCCATAGTCTTTGTTCGTGGCAATGGTAAAGGTTTCCACATTTCCGGTTCGGAACCGGTCACCCTCTAACTGCTGGTTTGCCAGTACAACGGCGGAAGCACCGTTTTCAAACAGGATCTGGAAGTAGAAATCATTCTGGGAACCGCAGTCACCGTTTCCGGAAAGGTCAATGGCCTGATCGGACACATCTACTTTCACCGTATACAGTTCGCGTTTTTTCGCAAATCCGAAGTTCTGGAGACAGTCATCATAGGTCATGTCATCCGTCACCTGTGCATAACTCTCTTCCTCGACCTGTTCCGCTCCTTTGGTCTTGAATTTCCAGGTTGAAGTATCGCCGGTACGTACCAATACGGAATCCGGCAGATAAGAATTGTCGCTGCTGGTAGATCCTTCCTCTTCTCTCGTGGTACCCTTGATGTTCAGAATGTTGATACCGGAAAATTCACGGTAAAAACGGACCTCGGAATGCAGCTGGGTATCACCGTTTTGCGCATCCACATCTTCCCAGGATGACTTGACGGGCGAGAGCGAATCCAGCGCCCAGATCTGCAGGCCGTTGGTCTGCCAGTCATCCGCACCGGAGATCAGTTCATATTTGGCATTGGTAAAGACATCCACATCATTCGCAGTCACGATGAAATACAGCGTATTTTTCGGACTCATGCCCGCCAGATAACCGAAATTACCGCTTGGCGCACCTTCTGCCATCCAGTAACCGTAATATCCGGTAGATGCTTCATTTAAGTTATACCACTCCGTATATTGGTTCGTGCCCTTGATATCGGTGAACGCAAACTGCATACGGATATCACCGACAGTTCCTGCACGGGGCGTTGTGTCCGTTGTCACGCCCACCAGATATCTGTCATTTTTGGTCACGGGAAGTTTCAGGTCCGAAGGTTCATCGGGAACTCTCAGCTGCAGGCCGACCTCATCACCGGTTGCCACTTCGAGCCCGAACTCCGTCTCGGCTTTTCTGTAAAAAATGGGAAGGCCGATAAAGTCATAACTTAAGAAACCGCCGTCTGCTGCAACCTTAGCCTCAACGGCTGCCTCGTTACCCCAGCCCTCTCCCTCCTCGGCTGTCACCGTGGTTTCGGGATCATTATACATATGATAGATTGCAAACAGGGAAATCGAAATAGGGTCATCTTCGTTTTGTTTCACTCTGACCTGTCTGGTTGCGGAAGAGGATGCCGAAGATGTCATTTCGCAGTTTGCCAGCGCTTTTCCGTTTCCGTTTGTCAAAGATACCGAAGTAATGGACTTCAATTTCGGGATATTTCCTTCAAAGAACAGGCTCTGCCCCGGCTGTGCCACGCCCGCGATATCGGATTTTACGCCGTTGTCATATGCCCATTTGAGGGAATTGGTCACAACAGGCAGGTTGAGAATATGCGGTTTGTTGCTGACATCCGTATATACGATCTTCAAAGAAAGGCACTCTATATATTCTCCGCCGGCCAGGTCCGTCTTGCTGCGGTAGGAAAGAGACTCAAGTCCTGCATTCGGCTGGTCCGCGAAATCGATACGGAATCCGTAGCGGTCTTTCGCACCCGGATTATAGACCGGATCTTCAAACTCCGTGATCAGGGAAGTATACAGATTATCCCTGTAGGTTTCTTTGATATTTCCCTTGTCATCCTGTTCTTTGACCGTCATACCGCCGAAAGATTCGATCTTATCAAGATTCCAGCTGTATGTATGGAAACCGCCATCACTGCCGCCGGTCTTGAATTCCACATCCGCTAACAGTTTTCCCTTAAAGTTTGCGTAATACTCTTTGGAAAAACCACCCACCATATCAATGCCGAATACATTGCTGACTTCATAAATGCAAAGCCCCTGACAGGTCCACTCATTGCTTGTTTTTCCGGTCTTATCGTACCTTGTAAAAAACTCCACATTGGTGATCTTGTCGATGGCATCCTTGGTATGAAAGATCACCTGATTGTGGCTGTTGGCCTGCAATGCGGAATTAGAACCCGCACCGGTAGGAGGTTTGTTCACCGCATCGGTATAGGTCATGTAACTTTGATTGAGCGCCTGTCCGGGCTGTCCGTACTGTGAGGAATACTCATCAAGTTCTTCCATGCCTTCTTCAAAATCACCGGCACCCGGGAATACATAAATGGAACGTGGCTCTTCCTTTCCCTCTGCCGTCTTCGTATTATAAGAGATGATAAAGAAAGAGATATTCGATCCGGGCTGAAGGCCGGTTGTCAGGTCAAGGATGTACGTATTGGAAGGAACCGCAATTCCCTCCCTCTTGAGCCTGGCTTTTTCGGCAGCTTTTCTTTCCGCTTCCGCTTCCTCGGCAGCTTTTTTTGCAGCTTCCTCAGCCGCCTTTTTTGCAGCTTCCTCAGCCGCCTTTTTTTCTGCCTCTTCCAGGGCCATTCTCTTTGCCTCTTCCACCGCCACTATCGGTTCGACGGGGGCGAAAAAGGACTCAGGATCATCTAATTCAACATTAACCTCAGCCTCAGCCTGATCCCGCTCTTTTGCCAGTTCCAGTTCAACGATCTTCTTTTTATACTCAGTTATGTTATCGGTATAAAAGATCGTGCCATCGGGACATCTGAGCATAAATCTGGCTGCCTGTACTCTTTGCGTATATCCTGCAGACAAAACCATCGCAAGCAGGCCTGACGCAATGAGCATACGCAGGGCGACGTGTTTACAACTGTTTTTTTCGTTTACTCTCATCTTCTTCATAACGGTACTTCCTTTTTAATCAGCAGCGTTTCACTCCGTATTTCATTTGAGATCTTACAACCAGTCCCATACAGACTGTTCTGACTGTAATACAGGAAAACCTGCGGATCCGTTGCATAATAAGAAAAAATTTGTTATAAGCCTTTTCTTACAAAAACGCTTATTTGCAGAATCATTTCACAAATGATAAAAAACTCAGCTCGCCTTCGGTTTCATTTTGTGATTCTTGTTATACTCTGTCAGCTGCTCAATGGTGATCTCCAGAACATTTTCCTCTCCATCCATAAAGTCATCCATCGGATTGTACTTCTCCTGCAGCTCGGCTTCCTGCTCGAACATATCGAAGATATTGAAGGACAGGGACGAATCGTCATCGTCGTCATCGTTGTCATCATCGTCGTCATCATCGCCAAAGAGGAATTTTTCAAACTCATCTTCATCGGGCAGGTCGATATCGTCATCGTCATCATCATCGTCATCGAGTCCCCAAAGATCCTCATCGTCGTCATCATCGTCGTCATCTTCGAAGTCATCGAGATCCGTAAGGCTGTCTTCATCGAGTTCATCAACATGGATTTGGGGAAGTTCTACGCCCTCTTCATCCTCATCGTCCAAAGATCCCAGACCGAAGATATCATCGTCGTCATCGTCTTCATCCTCATCACCGTACGATCCAAGACCAAAGATATCATCATCGTCCGAAGATGTTTCATCCGCTGCGGATGCAGAGAGCAAACTGTCTTCTTCGTCGTTTGAAATATCTGCATCCCCGGATTCGGCTGCCAATAATGCTGCCAGGTCCATATTGCGGTTGATCTCTCCGGATGCTGCGCTGATGGCTGCTGCGCCGGCAGCAAGAGTCTCAGCGGTACCGCTCGTACCCACAGCCGTATTGACTGTGCCGGCCGCCAGGGGCGATGTGGGCGTCATGCCCGGCAGACTTGCTGCGGCATAGGTACCTGCCGGGGCTGACATCATCTGTGACTGTGTCAGGATGAGCTGCTGCTGCATCAGTTGCAGCATTTCGCCCAGTTTCAAAACCGCATCCTGAATGCCTGCATTCTTCTGTGCCTCTAAGGCTGCCTTCTCAAGTTCTACCGTTTTTCTCTGTGTCTCAAGCCGTTCTGACTCGAGCCTGTTGCGCTCAAGCATCAGTTCTCTTCTAAGGGCATCCACTTCCAGATCGGCATCTGTCATGCCAAAGCCGGATACAGGCGCCGCAGACCGTCCCGAAGGCTGTCTCTTATACTGCCTGCCGCTGCGGGTCTGTCCGACCTTTTGCGTCTTCGTCAAGGCAGGTCTTGCCAGTCCGGCCGTTTCCGCAGCCACTTTATCCGTCATTTCCTCTTCTGCGGCATCTTCTGGGCCCTCTTCATCCGCATAAGCCTCTTCGCTCATTTCGGAATCTTCATCTTCATAAGCCTCTTCGCCCGTTTCAAAATCTTCATCCGGCTCGCTGTCATCATACAATTCAAGGCCTTCATCCGGTTCAGTATCTTCTCCGGTGTCAATATCGCCTTCTGACGAAGATGCTGTCGTCTTCTTAGCCGCCATCTGTGCGATCATGGCATCAAATTCATCATCGGACAGATCCTCGCCAAGCAGGTCAAGATCAGAAAGGTTTTCTGCCGCCATCTGCTCCGCGCTGTTTACCGGCTTGTCAGCCTGCCCGTCTTTGCCCTGGCCGGCCGCAAGTTTCTGCGCTGCCAGTTCTTCTTCGGAAATAATGCTGAAGGTAACCGCCTTCTTTGCCGGCTTATTTTCCTTCTTCTTTTCCTCTACCGCCTTATTGGTGGCGACCGCAAGGTCATGCGTGGATCTGCTGGCCGCAACATAGCTCTCCCAGTTCCGGTGACCTTCGTCTCCTATAAAATAATGGGAGATATACTCTTTTTGCTGGAACATATCCACAAGCGTCGGCGGCACCTCCACCTGGAAGGTGGAACGGCTGCTGGCGGAAAGCACGGTAAATGCCTGTCCGCGGGGCGCCTGCATGATCTGCTCCTGCTCGTTGGGATTGATCCCGCCGGCTTTTTCATACAGTTTGCACAGGTCATGAATATCATTGGGTGCCAGTGCAAAAATGAAACTGTACTGGCAGGCGTTGATGATGGCGGTGGATTTTCTCGCCAGTTCTTCGCTGCCCACAAAGTCCTTGATATTCTGCGTGATAACAATCTGCATACCGTTATACTTACGGATACGCTTTGCCAGCTGGAACATGAAGTCCAGCGCGATGGGGAATTTTTCATCAATAAAGACATGGGCCTCATCGATCACGACAACGATCTTGCGGTTCAGTCCGTATCTGGTATTGTATTCCCTGTTCTTGATGATCTCATTGTCAATATACTTCAGTACCAGCAGCATCTGCGCGTTGGCAATGGTGGTATTGCGGTTTGAAAGCATGGACTGGAAGTTAAAGACCGTAAAGTTCTCATCCGTGGTCACCGTAGACGGACCGTTCCAGATATTGGCATTTCGTCCGCCGGTGGAGAACTTGGCCACGTAATTGATCAACGTACGCAGCATGGTACGCAGATACTCATTTTCCGTCCTTTCAAATTCCGCCAGGACCTCATCATAGAGATCGTCAAAGATCGGATAATCCTCAGGTTCAAAAGCGGAAAGATCGGTTTCTGCATAAATACCCCGATTGGTATACATTCTCTCAACCAGGGAGTTTAAGTACTCAAGCGCATCCTTCTCACAATCGGGCAGGATCTGCCGGAAGAACTCTTCGAGGAACTGCAGATGGGTTGCAAAACTGCCGGTCACAGCTGCCGAAGCACCCTCTGCCTGATCGTCCTCGTCATCATCCAGTGCCGTAATGATATGGAACGGATTCAGTCTTCCGTACTGCGCATTTCCGACGTTAATGATCTTACCATGAAGGTTGCCTGCCAACTCCGTGTACTCGTTCTCGGGATCTAAGATAAATATCTTCGCATCGTCTGCCGCCAGGTTGGAAAGGAGCGACTTGGTGGCATAGGATTTACCGGAACCGGACTTACCGATGATCACCATGTTGGAATTGATGCGCTCATCATCCCTGCGGAAAAAGTCAATAAATACGGGCACACCGTCTGCCGAACCCATCTTGAAGCCCTGCTGGTCCGAAATATGGGAATAGATCCAGGGGAAGGAGGCCGCAACGGAATTCGAAGGAATACCTCTTGCCAGCTTTTTCAGCGGATCATAAGCAGAAACCTGAGAGCCGATAAAACCGTTTAACTGATCAAAATCCATGCGTGCCAGCCTGATCCCCGATTCTGACCACATCTGACGCACGATCTTGTCCATCTCACCGATAATGGGCAGACTGCTCTTTTTGGGTGCATCAATGGAAAGGTCCATTCTGGTAGCCGCAATATCATAAGCGGTCACATAGACATTCACATCCATCAGCATTTCGTTATCGCCCTGCAAAGTTGACAGCAGCGTAGACAGGGATGTGATATGCTGTCCCAGTTCTATCAGCTTGGAGTCGACATTGGTATTCGAATACTGACTCCGCAGTTCCTGCAATGCACGGTCAACACCGGTGATGGCCTTGGTACGGTCTACAGGGGTTGCCTTCAGGACAACCTTGGTACCGGGAATGGACATAACGCCGGCCATAAAAGCATCTCCTACCATGGTCGGATAACTCATGACTCTGTAGGTATGCGTCAGTATATTGGATACCACGCTGTCGCGGAATTTGATCTTAACAGTCTCCGGCATTGCCCACTGAGCATAATCTTCGGGGGCGATCCTGTCGATCTCACGCTCTTCAAAATCCAGCTGGTTGGTATATTTCAAAAAGATTGCCATATCCCTGGTATTCAGCCTTCTGGCCGTCATCTCACCTTGGGACAGGTAGTGCAGCGCATTGGAGGTGATCAGGTTCAAGCGGCTCTTGTCTTTTTCAAACAGAACCAGATAATAAAACGGCGTAACCACCTTGTTCTCAAAACACATGTCAGTCAGTTCATTGATCCGGTCGTAAAGGATCTCTACACGTGCTTTGAGCTCGTCCTCAGAGAGCATGCCGCTTTCATAAGAGGCTTTCAACTGGTCAAGACGGCCGTATTCTCTTTCCATGTAATCATCATACAGGATAGGACGGTCAATCTTGACGATATTGGCGTATTCGCCTTCCTGCACGCTGCGGAGGATCTTGCCGACACAGTTCTCAATGGAATTATTTCTTCTGTGTTTGGAGAAAAAGCGGAACTCCAAAGGATCGATCTCAATGACACTTCCGTAATACTTCCCGTCATATTCGATAAAACCATCCTTGATATCCGTGAAGGCGGAAAGATTTTCCATGAACTCTCCGCTGCCGCCGGCATCTTCCTTCGCTTCCTCCCGCTGTTTTTTCTTCAGCGCTGACCGGTCCGCACGAGCCTGCCAAACGGCGTTTTTCTCCTCTTCTGTTGCCGTTTTGCTCTTTAAGATCCGGTTTTCTTCTTTGATGAGAGCCTTGAGAGCTTTCTTCTTTTCTTTTTCCGTCAGCTCCGGCTTCGCATCTTCCGCCATATCTTCAGATGCGTCCTCCGTTGCAGGATCTTCCGCATCTTCATGCGTATCTTCTGATAATTCTTCGGATGACTCTTCTGCTACCTCTTTCGAAGCAACGTCCTCTTGCTTAGTCTCCGGTGTTTCTGCGGTTTCCGTGATCTCTGAAAGGTCCTCATCCCAGACACCCGTAACATCAGAAACATCCGGCAGGTCTGCATCCTCCCGGTTTCCGTTATCGTCCGGATTCTCCGCATCCGAACCCGACAGATTCTTTTCTGTTTCACTGATCAGCTTTTCACCGAGGGCATCGAGGTCGATATCCTCTTCTGCAGTTTGCTCCCCGGCCGGCTGAGCACCTGTTTGAGCTGTTTCTTCCTTTTTCTTTCTGCGTTTTCGTCTTCCCTCATTTTCTTTGCGGTATTCCTCGATCACATTATCCCGCAATTTTCCGCTCGCCTTATCGAGCAACATCTTATCGGTATATACTCTGTAATACCTTCTCGGAAGTACCAGGTATTTGAGCATCCTCAAAAGAAAGGTGTAGTTGGATTCCTCATCGATCCGCAGCACAAGGAAGAAAGTGAGAAATGCAATGGCTATGCAGATACCGATCTTCCACGGCAGCGATGAGATGGCGAAGAGGACGACGAGCGCGGCTCCTATAACGACCACGACTACGTCCCCGATCGACACACCTTTGAACAGTTCAATTCTGACTTTAGTTTTTCCCGGAATCAGTCTCATAAGGCGAAAAAGTATCCTCTCTCAAATTCCTTCCGAATTACGCACCGATGACGATTCCCCATCCGGCTGTTTTACCGGTGGGCAATCGTCTGGTTAGCTTCTGTGTTATTAATTATTCTGGTTATTGTTGTTATTAATCTGGTTGTTCTGGTTAGGAGGAACAATAGGCCTCGGCACTACATCGATCACTCTTCCGCTTGCCATCTGTACCTGGTTGCCGGGCTTCATGTTGTTGCCGTTAAATTGCAGTGGCTGCTGCTGCGGCGGTACAACCGGATTCTGCAGATTGTTCACCATTCCAGGTGCCTGTTGCTGATTATTTATCATTCCCTGGTTTGGCTGTTGTATATTCGCAACCTGCGGATTATTCACCATTCCCGGTGCCTGCTGCGGTGCATTCGCATTCTGCAGATTGTTCATCATCCCCTGAACCGGCTGCGGAACGAATCCCTGTTGCTGTGGCGGTACCTGGTTTGGCTGTATCGGTCCGTTTTGGTTCTGCATATTATTTACCGGTGCATTCAATCCCTCGCCGCCCTGCATCTGCGGATTCAGCATTTCAGGAACCTGCTGTTGCTGTTCTTCGCCCGCACCTTCGCCGACACCTTCGCCTTCAGCAGCGCCTTCACCGACTCCAACACCTGCGCCTTCGCCTCCAACGCCTAGTCCGGCTCCTTCAGCGATACCTTCTCCACCTTCAGCGACTCCTTCGCCTCCAACGTTGTCTGCTCCGCCTTCAGCGACTCCTTCGCCTTCAACGGCTCCTACGCCGCCTTCCTGATTCGGATCCGGCAGGTCATTCATATCATTGTTATTCGCGGGGATGTCACCGCCGTCACCGGCATTATAATCTTCTCCATCCGGCAGGTCTGCCCCGCCGTCTTCCATGTTATCATCCTCAGCGCCTTCATAGCCTTCTGCGTCAGGCACATCGGCATCGAGATCTACATCGTCTCCGCCGCCGCCTCCGCCGCCTCCGCCGCCACCGAGCTGAAGCTGTCCCATGGCATCGGTTACATCCTTCGCATCTGCTCCCGTCGCTGCCGCGATCATGCCGCCAACTGCCCAGTTTGCAAAATCGCCTGCTGCATCGAGTGCTTCCTGTCCAAGGCTTTTTGCGCCGCCTGCGCCTGCACCTGCTCCTGCTCCTGCTCCTGCTCCAGCAGCAGCTGCTGCGCCACCTTTGCCGCCTCCGGCTCCGCCTTTACCGCCGGTTGCCGGACTTGACTTGCCGGGAACCGCGCCGGATCCCTGCTGGCCTTTTCCTGCGGCTGTGCCTGCGAGATTCTTTGCAGCCTCTCCGGCTTTGCCGCCGGCACCGCCAGCCACACCGGGTTTATTCGGAAGTGCACCGGATCCCTTCTTGTCACCGGTGCCTGCACCTGCCCCACCGGGTTTTTGTCCCTGCTGGCCTTTTCCTGCGGCTGCGCCTGTGAGATTCTTTGCAGCCTCTCCGGCTTTGCCGCCGACACCGCCAGCCATACCGGGTTTATTCGGAAGAGCCCCGGATCCCTTCTTGTCACCGGCGCCTGCACCTGCTCCACCGGGTTTTTGTCCCTGCTGGCCTTTTCCTGCGGCTGCATTAACCATGCCTTTTCCAGCCTGACCGAGTTTTTGCGGGACTCCGTCGCCTGCTCCAGCGCCAGCACCTGCGCCACCGACGCCTGCTCCTGCACCGCCGACGCCTGCTCCTGCACCGCCGACGCCTGCTCCTGCACCTTCTTTGCCTGCGCCTTCGCCACCTTCTTTGCCTGCGCCTTCGCCGCCTTCTTTGCCTGCGCCTTCGCCGCCTTCTTTGCCGCCGCCTGCGCCTTCTTTGCCGCCGCCTCCGGAGCCAACACTTCCAAGAGATGACTTCTCAGGAAGTTTGTTATCTTCACCGCCGCCTGCGCCGCCTTCGCCTTCACCGCCTTCGCCGCCGCCACCGCCGCCTGCGCCGCCTGCTGCTCCTGCGCCGCCGCCTGCTGCCAAGGAAATACCTTTCTTTACGCCACCGATAGCCTTGCCGATGCCTTTCCCGACGATGCCTCTCATGGCATCTCCCACGGAATCGGAAGCACTGATGGCCTGCATGCCCGCATTATCCGCCAGAATACCTGTTACTACGCCGCTGGCTTTTCGGGCCGTCATAAAGGCTACTATGATCATTAGAAGTTTTGCCAGATAGTTCAAAGGCGCTGCCCAGTTAACCTGCGCCCAGGTTCCTTTCATGGTCGTCCAGTCCCAGAACACCAGGTCAGCCGAGGTGACGATGGGAATGAAGATCTGTACAACCCTGACAGAGAATATCGTGGCAAACACAGAAAAATTCTGAATAACAAATGCCGTCAGCCACTGTTTTGCCTTGCCGCCGTTATCCAGGGGCCAGGTCGCAAAGAACGGAGGCGCGATCAGATAGAGAAACAGGACATTAAAGATCCTCGCTATGCAGTTTCCGGTGATCGCCAGCAATTCTGCTGCCATAAACAGGGCTGTCAGCCAGATATATAAAAAGTCAATATCACTGATATGGAAACTTGTCAGGACATCGTCATATCTGTAGATAGACATGTCAAAACCACCGTCATCGTTATCTAAAAAGAACCTGCTCCTGAGGGGATCGGTAAGAGACGGATTCTTATTGTACTCTTCATTCACCGCCGCATCCATGGTGCCTGCCAGGAAACACATCCTATCGAGGGGGACCGATGAACCGGCTGTCATTGTCATGGAGTTTTTTCTGGAAAAATGCCGCATGGGCTTAAAATCCGCATCCGTCTTGATGATATCCATGACTTCAAGAACTGCGCTCGAAAGCTGCTCATCGTATACATCTGCCTTTACTTCATTTGTCAGGCTTTTTGCATCCGCAATCCGCTGCAGGGCATTTTGCCAGTTATTGATCTGGTTCCCTTTGGAATCCTTTCTCGGATATGCATATTGAAACACGCCTTCTTTTTGCAGCCACTCCATATCAGGCCGGATCTCGTTATAGCAGGCATTGATATTGTAACGGCTGTTGTAACTCGGATTGAGGGAATAATTACCGATGGTATTGATACACTTTGCCATAACGGTCAGTTCTTCATCCGTATAATCCCTCTCCGGTTCTATATGCAGGACAGATGCATTATTAAACACATATCCGATCTGTTCCATCAATTTATCGGAAAAAGCAAGTACGATAGCCATTCCAAGCGTCAGACTGATCATAAAAAAGATACTGCGCACCAGATTTCCTACGATGGTTCCCATGGACTGCTGGTTTCTGCCCTCTAAGTCAAACATTTTCTTGATGACGGAAATGATGGCAAAACCGAATGCCATGGCAATACCGATCAGCATCATACCCATATAGGCATTGGTAACGGTCTGGTTCTTGAAGAATACATCGAGAAGTTTCATTTCCTTACCGGCATATTTGACCTTCGAAATGCCCGCAAAAATCTCGAATATCCGATATAATCCTCTTACAATACCGCAAAGCGCTATGGCGATCAAATACTTGAGATGTGCCACCATAGAGGCTATGTCAAACGCATCTGTAAACCAACTCATACCTGTTTCCTCTTAAATAGATGTAAATTATGGATGTCATTTTCTTAATGCATGTCATTTTTGATGCATGTCATTTTTGATGCATGTCTATTTCTTATCTTTCGTTTTACCTTACCCGCAGATTTTTCTTTACCCAGTACAGATAAACCACAACAGCAATGATCACCACAAGGAACAGTCCTAAAAATATCACGCCCTGCATATTCAGATACAAAAGGATCGTAGCAAAATATACACTCTCGTTCCCTGCACGATCTGTCACCGTGATCTCATACCGGCCGCTGGCTGTCATTTTATTTCCCCGAAGTTTGTACTCGTTTCCGTCCTTTTTACAGGTGACGGTGTCTCCCTGCTCAAGTCCCGCGAACGAAACCGGACCTCTGGCTGTATTATTCTCATTCAGACCCGTAAATTTAAGTTCCGGCGGCGTATGGTCAACACTCACATTCAGTTCGTATTTCATTTCGGTTTTCGGGCACCGGTACGCGATCTTATACTCGCCTTCCTCAAGAAGCTCTACGCGGGAGCGGGACGCCATAACATCTTCTCCATCCCTCGTTACCTCCGTCAACTGAAACCCTTCCGGCATATCATAATAGTTCAGTTTTCCCGTGATGTTGTCTACGATCGTAAATGTGATCAGATCTTCATTTTCACTGCCGTTTCC
>JAEEGL012785216.1_pt1 | contig 14871 bp, 15 predicted proteins | sample 9134231 | NCBI WGS metagenome assembly JAEEGL01 (sample SAMN16246548, study PRJNA631951) | gut metagenome | biome: gut microbiome; feature: rumen; material: fiber-attached | host: Bos | place: Iran: Karaj | collected 2018-10
CGGCCCGTTCAGTCCGTTAAAACTCGAACCTCGTCTGCTCTTCCGCGCTCTCCTCGCCGGAAGCGCCCGCGTCGGCGCTCTCCGCGAGTTCCTGCGGATAAGGTATTCCCATGTGCTTATAAGCGAGTTCCGAGGCCATGCGCCCCTTCTGCGTCCTGTAAAGGAGTCCCGCCTGTATAAGATACGGCTCGTACGCGTCCTCGATTGTAACGCGTTCCTCGCCTATCGACGCCGCGATAGTGTCTATGCCCACCGGACCGCCGTGAAAACGCTCTATTATCGTCGTCAGAATGTCTCTGTCGAGCTTCTCGAGTCCGAGCTCGTCGACCGCCAGCGCCGTAAGCGCGGTTTTCGTGATCTCGTAATCGATAGCGCCCTTTCCCATTACCTGGCTGAAGTCGCGCACCCGCTTGAGCAGCCTGTTCGCGACTCTCGGCGTGCCGCGCGATCTCGCAGCCATCTCCGCGAGCGACTTTTCGTCCACGTCCACACCGAGTATGCGCGCAGTGCGCCTCAGGATCGCCATCAGTTCCTCCGGCGTATACATTTCGAATTTGCAGGTTACGCCGAATCTGTCTCTCAGAGGCGCCGACAGGCTTCCGGCTCTTGTTGTCGCGCCGATGAGCGTGAATTTCGCCAGATCCAGCCTCAGCGATTTCGCGGACGGGCCTTTTCCGAGGATAATATCGAGCTGGTAATCCTCCATCGCGGAGTACAGTACCTCCTCGACCGATCTGTTGAGCCTGTGTATCTCGTCGATAAACAGCACGTCGTTGTCCTGCAGGTTCGTGAGTATCGCCGCGAGATCTCCCGCGCGCCCTATAGCAGGGCCCGAGGTTATTCTGATATCGACGCCCAGCTCGTTCGCGATGATGCCCGCGAGCGTCGTCTTTCCGAGCCCCGGAGGGCCGTAAAATAGCACGTGGTCGAGCGGTTCGCCTCTCAGCTTGGCCGCCTCTATAAAGACCTTCAGGTTGTCGGTTGCGCTCTTCTGGCCGATGTAATCCTCCAGCCGCTGAGGCCTGATCGACGCTTCCTGAGCCTCTTCGTTTTCTATCGCCTTTAAAGTTGTTACTCTCTCGTCAAGATCCATATCCAACACCGTTTATTTTAAAACTGGAACAGCTGTACAACGATCGGAACAGCCGTACAAATACCGGCACTGCGCTAAAACAGATTCTTCAGCGCCGCCTTGATATACTGCTCTGCGGTAAGGTCATCTCCCGATACCGAAGACAGCGCGCCGAGAGCCTCCGCCCTGCTGTATCCGAGCGATACGAGCGCGTTGAGCGCCGTGGTCTTCTCGTCTCCCTGAGCGGCCTGAACGCCTGCCGTTTCAGCGTGTCCCGGCGTCTGAGCGTCTCCGAAACCGATCGAATCCAGCTTGTCCTTCAGTTCGAGCACGATGCGCTGAGCCGTTTTCTTGCCCACGCCGTTCGCGGCAGTAAGCCTCGCGTGGTCGCCGAAGACTATGGCCTGCTTGAGCTCGCTCGCGCTCATCGCCGAAATGATCGCCATCGCGACCTTCGCGCCCACGCCGCTCACCGTAATGAGCTGCTTGAAGAGTTCGAGCGATTCCCTGTCCGCGAAGCCGTACAGGCTCACGTCGTCCTCTCTCACGATCATCTCCGTGTAAATGAGCGCCGGTTCGTCCTGCTTATACAGATATACCGGCGAATTGTCCGGCACGAACACCTCATATCCGATCCCGCCGGCTTCGATAACGACTCCGCCGTCGAATTTCATCGTAACGTTGCCCCTGATGTAATGCAGCATTTGAATCACCTGTTGCCCTGTTTTCTGAGCGCTTCCTCTATCCTCTGACTGCCGGTCGTTTTCCCGGCCTTCTTTTCGGCCTCTTCGAGCCTGTTTCTGCCTCCGGATGTCTGTCCGTGGCAGATCGCCGCCGCTATCGCGTCAGCCGTATCGTCCGGCTTCGGCACCTCGTCGAGGTTCAGCACGGTCTTGACCATCATCTGGACCTGCTGCTTCTCGGCGCGTCCGTATCCGACGAGCGCCTGCTTGATCTGAAGCGGCGTGTATTCGTAGATGTCTATGCCCGAGTTCGCGCACGCGAGCACCGCCACGCCTCTGGCCTGTCCGACCATTATCGCCGTCTTCGCGTTCGTGTTGAAGAAGAGTTCTTCTATGGACGCGCATTCCGGCTCGTATTCGGCGATGATCTCCATCAGCGAGTTGTAGAGGTGCTTAAGTCTGTCCGGCATCTCTTCGCCCGCCGCCGTGGTGACCGCGCCGTAGTCCACGGGCACGAATCTGTTTCCCTTTTTATCGATCACGGCATACCCGAGTATCGCGTATCCCGGGTCTATTCCAAGTATCCTCATCCGAGTCCTTTCACCTGCTTTATGAGTTCTCTCGCGTTCTCCAGCGCGGCATCCGTAACCGAAACGCCGCCGAGAAGTCTCGCGATCTCGAGCTCCTTCTCTTCTTCGGAAAGCGCGCGCACCGTCGTCGCGACCGTCTCTCCGCGCGGTTCCTTCTCTATCAGGTAGTTCGCGTCGCCGTTAGCCGCGATCTGCGGCAGATGCGTAATGCATATTATCTGATGGTTTTCGGCGATCTGTCTCATCTTGGCGCCCACGACCGCCGCGGTAACGCCGCTGATGCCCGAATCTATCTCGTCGAACACCATCGTAGGTATCCCGTCGAAATCGGCCGTAAGCCGCTTGAACGCGAGCATGATTCGCGATATCTCGCCGCCCGACGCTATCTTCGCGAGCGGCTTTACAGGCTCGCCTCTGTTAGTGCTTATAAGGAATTCGGCTCTGTCTCTGCCCTTCGCCGTGAAGTCGGCGAGCTCGGTGAATTCCGTATCAAAAACAGAGTTGTTGAAATTCAGTTCACTGAGTTCGGCGCCTATGCGCTTTCCGAGATCTTCCGCAGCGTCCTTTCTGAGCTTTGTGAGGCGCGCGGAAGCCGCGTTGAGCTTTTCGGCGAGCACCGCGATGTCAGCCTCGAGATCGGCGGCCAGCGTGTCCGCGTTTTCGGCTTCGTTCAGCCTGTTTTCAGCGTCCTCGGCGTACTTCAGAACCGCTTCCACGGTGCCTCCGTACTTTCTCTTGAGCCGATCTATCTCATCGAGACGTTCTATAGCCTCGTTCAGTTCGGATTCCGAAAACGTTATGCCGTCCCTGCTCCTGCGCACTTCCTTCGCGAGGTCCTCGAGCGCGTAATACGCGTCCGAAACGCCTCCCGCTAGCTTGCCGAGGCTTTCGGAGTACTCTCCGGCCTCTTCCGTGAGCCGCATAGCGCTGTTGAGTCCGCTGAGAACCGAACCCTCGTCTCCGTCCAGTATCTCGTACGCGTTCGCGAGAGAAGCGTATATCTTCTCGCTGTTCTTCAGAAGCGTTATCCTTTCGGTCAGCTCGCCGTCCTCGCCGGCGTACAGCCTCGCCGACGCGATCTCGTCCGCTTCGAATTTCAGGAGGTCGCGCATGCGGGCGTTCTCGCGGGCGTTTTCGGTGAGTTCCCTGAGCCTGCGCTTCTTTTCCGTGTATTCGGCATAGAGCGACGCCGTGAGCTCCGCTACCGGCGCTATTTCAGCCGCTCCGTATTTATCGATTATTCCGAGATGCTTTTCCGGGTCCAGCAGCGACTGATGATCGTACTGGCCGTGAATGTCCGCCAGGCGTGAGCAAAGCTCGCTCAGCTGTCCGAGAGTCACGATTTCGCCGTTTATCCTGCACAGGTTCCTGCCGCCGGAAGACACCTCGCGCGTGAGGATATACTCCTCGCCGCCGAGTTCCGCCACCATCTGCACCACGGCTTTCTCTTTGCCGGTGCGCACAAAGGCCGTATCCGCCCTGCTTCCGAGCGCGAGGCTCATTGCCTCGACGACTACCGATTTGCCCGCGCCGGTCTCGCCGGTGATAATATTCAGCCCGGGTCCGAATTCGACTTCGGCGTTCTCGATCACCGCAAAGTCCCGAATGCTGATTCGTGAGATCATGTCAACCTCCGTTATTATCCGAGCAGATCGTAGAACTGCTCCAGAAGCTTCGGCACTTCGGCCGGATCGTCGGCAACGAGAAATATCGTGTTGTCGCCCGCGATCGATCCGAGGATGTGACTGAAGCTGAGCGAATCGATCGCCTCGGCAGCCGCGGCGGCGCATCCCGTAAGTGTCTTTACGACTATAATGTTGCCGGACGCGGAAACGCTCTTGATCGTCTCCTTGAAGATCTTGACGAATCTGTCGGAAGCGGGATTCGAAGCCACGTTCCCGATGGCGTACTTGTATTTGCCTTTAGGTGTCAGCGTCTTGATAAGCTGGAGCTCTTTAATGTCGCGCGATATAGTGGCCTGAGTGACTTCATAGCCGCTCTCCTTCAGCATCGCCGCCAGCTTCTCCTGTGTTTCGATCTCGTTGTTCGCAATGAGATCCAATATTTTGTTCTGTCTGGAATAACGCATACTCGTTCACCTTCCAAAAAATATTCCAGTATATTTTACCACATAATGCGCCTTTATGCACGGTTTTGAGCGACTTTTATGCATAAAATGTATAAAAATGCCGGCCCGTCGGAAAACGGGTCGGCAAATTGTTCTGTTATTGGATTTTCAACGCTTCCGCGGTCCCGGACCGCGCGTTTCGCGTTCGCTCCGCTATTCCGCGTCTGCAGGTGCTTCAGCAGGAGCCGCTTCCTCAGCAGGTGCTGCCGCTTCAGCAGGAGCCGCTTCTTCAGCAGGTGCTGCAGGAGCTTCTTCAGCAGGATCCAGAGTTTCCTTGATCGACAGGCTGATTCTCTTTCTGTCCTTATCGATTTCAAGGATCTTCGCGCTTACAGTCTGGCCTACGGAGATCTCGTCAGCGATATTCGTAACTCTCTTATGAGCTACTTCCGAGATGTGAACGAGTCCGTCGAGACCCGGTTCGAGCTCGATGAATGCGCCGTATTCCTTGATCTGAACGACCTTGCCCTCAACTACCTGGCCTACGGTGTACTTTTCGTCGATAACCGACCAAGGTTCAGGCTGCGTCTGCTTCAGTCCGAGCGAGATCTTGCCCTTTTCCGCGTTCATCGAAAGGATCTTTACGTTGATCTTCTGTCCGATCGAAAGAACTTCCTGCGGGTGCTTCAGCTTGCCCCAGGAGATTTCGGAAATGTGGAGAAGACCATCGATTCCGCCGATGTCCACGAATGCGCCGTAATCGGTGAAACGCATTACGGTTCCTTCAACTACATCGCCTACGGAAAGGTTCTCCCAGATCTGAGCGACCTTCTTGGCCTTTTCTTCCATGAGGTACTGCTTGTGCGAGAATACAGCCTTGCCTCTCTTCTGGTCTACGCGGTTAACGTATACAGGAAGAGTCTGGCCGATGAACTCCTCAGCGTTCTCGACGTATCTGTCGGAGAGCTGCGAAAGAGGAATAAATCCGGATACTTCTTTGTAAGCCGCGATAACGCCGGCGTTAACCTGTCTAACGACCTTGACGTTGATCAGAGTCTTGTTTTCGAGCGCGTCGTTTATCTCGTCCCAGTGTTCATTGACTTCGAACTTTTTCTTCGAGAGCAGGATAGTACCATCGCCATCATCAGTCTTTATAACCTTAGCCTGAATGTCGTCTCCTTCCTTGAAAAGATCAGTCAGTTTCTGGTCAGGCTCGAGAGCGACCTCGTCCTTTGGAATAACACCGTCTTTTTTGCAGCCGAGATTAACGATGATCTCTTTCTCGGTGACCTGGTGTACTTTTCCGTTGACGATCTCGCCGCTGCGCGGGAGTCTCAGGGAATTTTCGATTTCGGTCATAAAGTCCTGCATTGAATTCATTTCATTGTTGTCAGTGATAACTTCACTCATGTTAGCGATAACCTCCTCAATAACACTTTCGGGCGTCGACGCACCCGCCGTAACTCCTATTTTATTACATTTTCTTACATCTTTCAATGGTAAATCTTCTATATTTTCAATAAAAATGGAGTTAGGACAATGCTGCTTCGCTATGCGGTAAAGCTTCTCGGAATTTGAACTGTTCCGGCCGCCTATAACGACCATCATATCAACCTTTCCGGCCAGTTCCACACAGCTGTTCTGGCGCTCTTCGGTAGCATGGCATATGGTGTTGTGTATGTCAAGCCGCTTCCCCTTCGAGCGCAGCAGATCCGTTATGTCGTCGAAGAGCTGTTTCTGTATCGTCGTCTGGGCTACGACGAAGAGGTCGTCCTGTTCCACTCTGTCCGCCGCTTCGACCGAATCGACGATCACGGCGCTGTCCGCGCACCAGCCGCTCGTGCCGGTCACTTCCGGATGATCGGCGTCGCCGACAATCAGCACAGTCCTGCCCTCTTCCCTGGCGCGTTTCACCATTACGTGGATCTTGGCCACGAACGGGCATGTCGCGTCGATCAGGCCGACGCCGAGCTTCTCCGCCCGCCTGTAGAACGCCTCCGGCTCGCCGTGCGAACGCACGACCACAGTATCGCCCGGAAGCGCCTCCTCTATCGAACTTATCATGCCTACGCCCTTTTCCCGGAGCGAGGCGATAACGGTATCGTTATGGATGAGCGGGCCGCACGTGACTATCCGTCCGCCCTTTTTATGCTCTCCCGCGCCGTCCGGACAGGCGTTTCCGCCGGCGGCGTTCTTTGCCGCTTCGGCCGCCTTTTCGGCCTTTTCTATTGCCTGGCGCACTCCGAAGCAGAATCCCGAGTGCTCAGCCCTTATAATCACTCTCTCAGTCATCAGGTATGCTCCTCTTTTCGGGCAGGATAACCGGGTCGTGCTTCCTGCCGTACGCGATTATCGCGAGACCTGCGGCCGCCATCGCGATTCCGCCGTATCTGCACAGCGCGATCATCGCTCCGAAGTCGCTGAACAGGCCCGTTTCATACAGCTCCATATAATACTCGGCGCCCCATTCGCCCTCGTACATCATAAGCAGTATCGAGCCGGCCAGCGCGAGTACTCCCGCAAGCAGGACGTATATCCCTATATGCGAAAGATCGCCCTTTGCGAGCTTCGTCGCGGGATTAAGCGGATAGCGATCCGGATCGATCCTGACCAAGCCGCCGTAGATCCTCTTGCATATTATATACCCCGCGAGGCTTATCGCCAGCATCAGAAATCCCGAAATAAAATATTCGGTGCCGTTGACGAACAGCGCTATAAGCGATACGGCGATCGGCAGCACCGTCGCGAAATTGAGGCCGGCGTTCCCTCCGCGGATGACGTACAGGCCCTTCTTTTTTCTGTCTTCGACAGGATATACGCGGCGCAGTCTGCGGGTCGCCACCGCGAGCGTCATATACAGGTACAGCATCAGCGGAGTCGTTGCCATTACAAGCGTCGTGAATTCCCAGTTGCAGAGAAGAATTGTGCAGCACGCCATAACGATGATGCTGACAGCCGGGACTTTTCTGCGCTTAGAGACGCGGACCATGAATCTCGGGAAGAGATGGTCGTCCGCCATTACGAAGAAGCCCCGGGAGCCCGAGGCGATATACGCGTTGAAGATCGAGCAGTTCGAAAGGATCGCTATAACGAGAAACGCGAGTCCGGCGCCCGGCCCGACGTATCTGATCAGAACGTCCATATAGCCGACCGCGTTCTCTCCGTCGGTCGCCCAGCTCTGCCAGTCTCCGACCGAAGCCAGACCCGCGAGAGTCGGAAGAAAATAGCTGAGCGCGATCAGAGGCATCGCGAGGATCAGGCCTTTCGGGATGATCTGAGGGTTATGGACCTCGTCGGCCATGTTTGACATGCATTCATAGCCGCAGTACATCCATATCGCTATGCAGACGCTGCCGCCGAGGCTCGGTATAATACCTTCCTCGCTGTTGATGAACGGTACGAAAGGATTGGTGCTCCAGTGGCAGAATCCCACCAGAGTAACTATCGCGAACGCGATTATGACCGCGATGGAAATAAAGGTGCTGACTCCCGAGACCTCGCGTATTCCAAGGAGATTGACTACCGTAAAGACGATGATCATCAGCATCTTTACGGCGTACGCCTGAGCCGGAGACAGCGCCACGAACTTTTCAAGATACCCGACGACGAGCACGACGTACATGGCCTGCTGGAGCCACGTGCTTATCGTGCCCCAGAAGCCTACCTGCCAGCCCCAGAATTCGCCGAGAGCGTCGCGGGTCCAGACGTACGCGCCGCCTTCCGACGGCAGCACCGATCCGAGCTCGGCGACCATTTCGCTTATCGGAAGCGCCCAGAATATCGGGAACAGAATCAATATTAGGAATGTGAGTCCCGGCCCGCTTATAGGGATCATTTCCTCGATCCCGAACGCGCCGGCGGCGACGAGACAGTAGATCATAAAGACGACGTCTCTCGTCTTCAGATCGTGCTTTTTAAGCCCCGCTACGCCGTGTACATGAGTGTCTGACATCTGGCACTGCACCTTTCGGACATTAAAACCGCGTTTCCGCTTACACTGATTTTACCATCAGGATAAACGCAGTTCAACTGTCCGGAAAGCGGGCCGCCCATTGTTTTCGCGTATGGATCATACGGTGCCATAATGCCGGACCGGAGGCCGCGGGATGATGCCGCTATACGACGCCGCACATATGGGCTTCGCGCTTGAATCTGCCGCACATATCGATCAGTTCCCCGGGCGAGCCGCCGGCATCCGCGCTCTCCTTCAGCCGCGTAAGATAAGACCTCAGATCCCTGTTCGGCGTAATGGCTGCCATAGCCTCGAAAAAACCGCTGAGCTCCGCCCTGCGTTCGCCCGGTTTCAGGCATTGCGTCGGCCCGGGTATATACGCCAGACGCACTTCGGTACCCCCGCTTTTGACAAATACGGCCGTCGCTATATCGAGCGACAGAGTATCGGGATCGATAAGCGTTTCATCGACCTTCTTCAGCGCCGCCGCGAGGCCTTCCGCTATATCGAGCCCCTCGCGCACTCTGTCGAGAAGTCTGCAGGATACGGGAACGTATCCGCTGCAGTCGTATACAGCGGTTACCGTTCCGCTCCCGCCCGAACGCCTTACGAACGTAACCGGCAGGAACGGTCCCTTTATAAGTCTCGACGCCGATTCAGCCTCAAACGGCCGCATCGTCTCCGAAGAAAAAGTCATTTCAAAGCTTTGTGTCATCTGTCTCCTCCTACCCGCCGCACCTCATGCACGGCGTATATCCCCTTTCTATCGCCTCGCTCTTTTCGATCTCCACGACGTATCTGTCGACGAGCGTGCAGGTGCCGCGGTGGTACGCTCTGCCCGCGGCCGGGAAGCAGTATACCGTCGCGCCGTTTGAAAGGTCATCCGGCTTGCAGAGCTCGCACGGGCTGTAAGAAAAACGCACCGACGAATTCAGAAGGCGCTGCCTCGCGTCCACCTTTATCACCGGGCAGTTCTCTTTATGGTAGCGCTCGCCGGCGCGCGGGAATATCCAGACCGTTTCGGAAGCCTCGTCGCGCTCCATCTCCGCGTACGGCTTCGGATCGTTTGCGCTCTTTTTGCCGGTGAACGCCCTGAAGAGCAGCCTGCTCTCCCTGTCGAACGCGTCCGTGAAAGCGAGAGGCAGCCGCACGTGCGCCGTATACGTGTTTTCGACGTAAATCAGGTCGTCGATGCCTTTTGCGCTGTACCTGTACAAAAAAGCAGTAACGTTCTCGTCATCGATATCGCCTTTGTTCTCTTCCGCGATCCTGTTTTCCAGCTCATACGGAAACAGCGGCGCGACAGGCAGGATGTACGCGTTCGCGGCCAGCTTCCTGCCCTCGTCGTACATGGCGTGCGACACGTTTTCGTCCACCGTCTGCACCCTGATGACGTAAGCCACGGTCAGCAGCGCGATTATGAAGATCGGAAGAAATATGGCCGCTTCAAGCGTATAGAAGCCCCTTTTATCGTTTTTGATGCGTCTGAACATACCTGTATATTTCATCGCCGGCGAACCGTACGCAACTGTTTTTGCAGTCAATACGTCTGGACATACCTGTATTCCGCGCCGTCCGCCGAAACGGTGTAATCTATGCCGCTGCGGTATTCGCGCAGCAGAAATCCCGCGTCGTGCGACCCCTGCATATTGATCTGAATTAGATCCATCATTCTGGCGAGCTGAATATCGCGCGACTGGACCGCGAGGAATATCCTGAGATAATCCTCATACCTGAGTCCCGACGGCGTCCTGGGCATCACGTATCCGCGCTCGGTCACCGTAGAATCGATTCCCGTGGCCCACGTATTCTTGCTCTTGAGAAGCGCCACGCACTTTCCGTCCGCCAGCATGTGGCGTCGTTCCTTGCCTCGAGAAGCCCCCACGCGGTCACCATTACGACTATCGTCGCGTAAGCCACCGGGCCCGGCGTCATCAGCTGCGCGGCCGCGTGGATCACCGCCATTTTCTGGCTGTCCGTAAAGAGATACGCTATATTCAGCGCCGTCCTGAGCAGTATGAACTGGTTGAGGAACGCTTTCCTGTTAGCCTCGTCGCTCAGCTTTCCGCAGAGTATGTATTCGACCTCGCTGTTGAAAAAGTGCTCGCCTTCTTTCAGCGTGCCGAAACGGTTGGTGAAGCGGTTCATTATGTACAGATTCCTCAGGAACGCTTCGCTTCCCGAATCGAGGACCGACGCGGCGCTTCCGTACGCCTGTATCCTGTTCTGAAGACCGCTGATGCTGAATGCCGGATCCGGAACGTCGCGCGAAGGAAGCTGAGAGATCACCTTTTTGCTTTTGAGAGTGCGGCCTGACGCGTTTGCTCTGCCCGTCTGCGCGTTTCCGATTCCGCCCGGACCGCCCGTATAAGAGCCGCCCGGACCGCCGTTCAGATTACTTCTGAGCTTTTCCGGTACTTCGTCAACGTTCGAACCCATCATCACTGCCGCCTTCTTTATCTGAGCCTCGAACAGATCGAGATCCGTAAGGCTGAACTCAGACGTATCGCTTTTCGCTGAAATGATCCTGCCGCTTCCCGGGAGAGAGTTCGAGACGTAGTATTCGAGCTTTTCATCCGCTGTCACGGATCCGTCGTCGAAGAACCCGAAGATGCCGTATTCATCCTTGAGACTGCGCTCGTATTCAGCGAGTACCGATCTTCCGGCCATTACCGAAGCGGCGTCCAAGCGTCCGGCGAAAGCCGCTCCCTGCGCCGCGTTCACGAACGCCAGCACCGCCGCCAGCATGCAGGAAAACACCGCCGTCAGAAAGACCGCGCTGCTTCCGTCTCTGCCGCGCAAATATCTTATCAACCCTCTGTTCCCGCCGTCCGTTTTCATATCTTCAGCAATTCTTACTTCTTCAGGCGTCGCTCACGCCCGAATATCCTGTATTCGCTGCGTCGCTCACGCCTTCAGAATATCCAGATACCTTATAAACTGTTCCTCGTCGATGACGTATGCCTCCGCTCCGATCTCACGGCTGTACCCGCCGAGCAGTCCGCCGCCTTCCGAGGTTCCTATTTCCGAATAGGCTTTCATCAGAGGCTCAGCGGCGCGCTCAGCCTTCTCAGTATCGATCGTGCGCTGCGCCGCGCCTGCCGCGTATCTGTCCCGCGGTCCGCTGACCTGCTCGGACAATATGAGCGTTCCGGACTCCCGCCCCTCCGCGCGTCTCAGCTCAATATGCGTTTCCGCCTGAAGCACGCATATCATGTACATGTGTATGCAGATATACAGCACCGCGGTAACCGCCAGAATCACCACCGGAAACACGAGCGCCGCTTCGGCTATTGTGCTGCCGGTCCTGTCTCTCAGCGCTCTGATTGCCGCGCGGAGCGGCCTGCGTTTCGGCGCTTTCCTTATCGCGGAGGCGGTCTTTCCCCATGCGCCTCTCATCAGAATCTGGCGTTTGTAAGACTGTCGAACGTGTTGTTCACGAACGCGGTTATCTGGTTTTTGAATATAAGCCCGAGCGCGACCGCGATCGCGACCAGTATGGCTACCTGGACCATCTCCATACCTCGCTTGTCGTTCACCGACGCGGCCTTTCCGAGCACGAGTCTCAGCATTCCGTATACGGCGTACACCGGCTTTCTTATTTCGTTTCTCATTTCCCTTTTCCCCCTTAAACGTTTACATATCGAGCATCGCCGGCGCTATCGTTATAAGCACGAGCGACATCAGCAGTATCATGAGCGGCAGCGTCAGCTTCGTCTCGGCGACGCGGCCTTTTTCTTCCGCGGCCTTCTTTCTCGCTTCCCAGAGCAGTCTGCTCTCCGCCTCGAGCTTATCCGTAAGCTCCGATCCCTTATCGACGTTATCGTTGATGATATTCGCCAGGCGCATGAATTCGCGTACTCCGCTCGACGCCGCGAAAACGCTGAACGCGCGCATGACTGGTTCGTTCGTCATCTCAGCCCTGAGCTGTATCTCTTTCATCCTCTCGCAGAAATACGAATTCCCGCTTCCCGATGCCGCGAGCCTGAACGCTTCGGACATGACGAGGCCGGCGTTAAGGAGCAGCACCAGCTTGTTCATAAATACCGGAAGCTCGAGTATCACCGATTCACGCGCTTCCCGTTCCTGCTTTTTAAGCGTTTCGAAACGCCTGCTGTAGACGAAAACGAAAAGTACGGCCGCCAGCAGAATGCCCGCGGGCGGGTCCTTTTCCTCTTCGATAGTCCATACGATCCCCGCACCGCTCTCAAGCTCAGCCGGAAGCACAGCGTATTCACTTTCGGAGCTTCTTCCGACCATCCGCACGAGCCTGTCGGCCTCTTCCACAAGTGTTCGTTCCTCAGATTCTTCGTCTTCCGGGCTTTTCGCTTCGTACGCGCCCTCCGCGGTATCGTCCCCCCGCGCGCGCACTGTTATCGTGTATTGCTTTTCCGCGGCTATCCCGCCGCCGCTGAGGATGCGCGCGCGTGCGGATATCTGTGCGGCGCCGTCGGCGGGCCGCTCAATACGCAGCTCTCCGTTCAGTTCTCCCGCTGACGTCGCCGCCTGAGGCTGATGTCCGCTTACGCCCGACGCCGCGATCACAATGACAGAAAGCGCGGCCGCCAGCGCGTAAGCGTTTCTGTTTTTGCGCCGCAGGCCCGCGATATACTCTTTGCGGTCCTTCTTTCCGTACAGCCGCTCAAGTCTGCTCTCAAACGCGCCTTCCGGGCCTGTCAGGCGGTCTCCGAGCCTGCCCAGCAGTTCCGCGGCGCGCCCTCCGGGCGCGTCTCCGCGGAAAATGCCTGTCCTTCCCGGCGCTTTTTTAACACCTGAAGATTCCGTATGAACCGGCTCTCTTTTACACTTTCTCATACGCTTATATCCGTATACTTTCTCATCAGATACGACACGAATACGATCCCGCCCAGCGCGGCCGTCATCACGAGCCTGCCGGCAGCAGTCGTATAGAGTATCTCCAGATACCCCGGTGAGACAACGTTCAGCGCAGCGACCATGACTATCGGCATCGCGGTGATTATGTTTCCCTCCAGCCTTTTCTGCGCCGTGATCACTCTGATCTCGCGCTCTATCGATATTTTTTCCGCGAGGACTGAAGACGTTCGCATAACGACGCTCTCGACGTCGCCTCCCGTGCTCCTGCACGAGGAAAAAACGTCCGAGAAATCGCGTATGTCTGCGCAGCCGCTCCTCTCGGCGAAATCTCTCAGGACGTCCGCCGCGCTTTCCCTGCTTTCGGTGATCCTGCGGTTCATTATCCCGAGTTCCTCGATTATCGGTGACCCGGGAGGATATATCCTCAGAAGGTCCGCCTCGCTTTCAATAAGCGCCTGCTCCATCTGCCTGCCGGCCGACACCGAAGCGGAAACCGAGTACAGAAGATCCCGAAACTGCGACACCAGGACTTCCTTTCTCTTCTTTTCCGCGTGTTCCGCATACTTCTTTCTCAGCGGAATACACAGAAAGCCCGCCGCAAGCGAAAGCGGCACCGATCCGTAAAAGACAAACGCGACGGCGGCGATGCACGCGTACGCCGCGAGCGTGAACCTTCTCATATTTCCACACCCCTCAGCTCCGCTTTTCTGGTGTTCGCGAGGCTGTTTCCGGTCCGCGCGAGCCCCTTGTTCATTTCATACTTAAACAGTGTATTAATCATAAACTTATTCTCGCTGAATCCGTTGATTTCAGCGACTTCCAGCACTTTTCTGCTCCTGTCCGGCATTCTCGCCAGATGCACTATAACGTCGATTCCTTCCGCTATCTGAGAGCGTATCGCGTCTATCGGGAAGTCGACTCCCTGCAGGAACATCGACTCCAGGCGCTTCAGCATCCCTTCGATGGAATTGCCGTGTCCGGTCGAAAGGCTTCCGTCGTGTCCCGTGTTCATGGCCTGCAGCATGTCCACTACTTCTTTTCCGCGGACTTCGCCGACGATGATCCTGTCCGGTCGCATCCTGAGGCTCGTACGGATAAGCTGCTGCATGTCGACCCTGCCCTTGCCCTGGACGTTCGCGTTCCTGCACTCCATCCGCACGACGTTCTCGATCCCGTCTATCCTGAGTTCGGCCGAATCCTCGATAACGATCACCCTCTCGCCCCGCGGAATGCAGTCCGAAAGCGCGTTGAGCAGCGTCGTCTTGCCGGACGAGGTGCCTCCGCTCACGAAAATGTTGTATCCGGCCGCGACAAGCTTCTCCAGAAATCCCGCACACTCGGCCGTGATCGTGCCGTTCGCGACGAGTTCGTCCATAGTGATGATGCTTTCCGGAAACTTTCTGATCGTCAGTATCGGCCCGTTCAGCGCTATATTCCGGTAGACGGCGTTTACGCGCGAGCCGTCCACGAGCCTCGCGTCGACGATCGGGTTGAGCTCGTTTATCTCGCGGTTTACTCCGGCAGCGATCCTGCGGATCATCTCCTCGAGCTCCCGGATCGTTATGAAATGCATGTCGCTCCGCGATATCCTGCCGCTGCGCTCGATGAAAATGTCGTCCTTTCCGTTCACCATGATCTCGGAAACTTCCGGGTCGGAAACGTACGGATAC
>JAEEGL013502392.1_pt1 | contig 14871 bp, 34 predicted proteins | sample 9134231 | NCBI WGS metagenome assembly JAEEGL01 (sample SAMN16246548, study PRJNA631951) | gut metagenome | biome: gut microbiome; feature: rumen; material: fiber-attached | host: Bos | place: Iran: Karaj | collected 2018-10
CCATCCACTTGAGAGCGTTAAGCCAACCTTGTTCAAGATAGTATATCTTGTTAGGTACGGTTCCTGTTTTCATTTCGCCTGTGTCAGTCGGCCGTATCGCTTGCCGTTTCTGCTCGATGGCTTTCAATAATTCTTCTTTGTCCATTTCTTCCATAGAAAGTGGAAAGGTGTTCAAGTCAGAAGTTATTATTTCACCATACCACGATTGTATTTTAACCTTATAAGGCAACCTCGCACAGAGGTCTTTTAGTAATAGTTGTATATCTTCTTGCGTCATAATTCAAATTATTTATACATTCCTTCTGGAGCCTCCAGTGCTAATCCCGCTTCAATCAGATTGAGATAGTCGAAATGGTGCTCGTTGAGCCAGTATATAGGTCTCATATCAACACCCCAAATCTTAAATGAATTGTCACTATTATGAGTTGGGTCATATCTATGAGCAATCTCAATTACGTATAGTTCTGTCACTTTTCCTTCCCAGTCACTATTTTCAGCAAAAGTGCAAAGGCTGAACAGTTTTTTTCTCTCTTCCTCAGTCATCGATGACAAAGGACGGAGGTAGGGCTTGATATCATCAAGTTTATATTTGCTTGGCATGTATTCTCCATTATCAAGTTCAAGGCAGTAAACCACATAAGGAGATACCGAGAATAGTTTTTTTGCTACTCCAAGCCTATCACATAGCAAGCCATAAGGCAGTCCTTCACACAAGGCTTGTAAAACAATTTGTTTCTGATTTTCTGTCATTTTTTCCATAGCATACCAAATTTATAAGGTATTACAACGGTTTTCTTCATATAGTTTGTCCAAGTCTTCAATACCGTAGTCTTCTTTAAGGATTACGGCATATTTTTGTAGGTCTGCTTCTTTGTAGTAGTTATTAGTAGTTGCCATTGATTTCGGCATTGAGAGTAATACTTTAGTTTCTTCATACATTTCGGTCAATGTCTTAAATGTATTTGAGTCTATACCATCTGCGTTACGACAGGTATTAATGGCAAGATTATATTTTATAACCTTGTCTTGACATTCGTCAATAACTCGCTTATTATCTTCATATGACTTTCTTGTTTTGACATATTTCGTAACAAGGTCACGGTAAGTTTTTGTATCTTTGCTTTTCATATATTATTGTACTTTGATTGTGATAGTCCAATTTCCTTGGGGTTCACGCAGGCCCTCATCGTGGCGGTTGTATGTTACATTTGTCCAATACTGTTTATATTCTGATACAAGCCCTTTTATCAAACTTTCACTCCAGTGTAAATCAAGTTTAACTTTAATGCGTTTTGGTTTAGAAGAAGATAAATTCATTAACTCATGAAAATTGTCCATTGCTTCTTTCTCAGCAATTTGGACGGCATTCGTAAACTGAGTTTTGGAATTGTCATTAGATTCCTTTGTTACGATGCTAACAATGTCATCTGGTGTAATCATAGTATTTTTTATTTATTTTGTATTATAACGTAGATTTTTACGTTTTATTACTGTATAAACCGTTAAAAAACTCCATAATTTTTATAGATGGATGTTCTGAGGCATATTTATCGTAATCTTTATTGGTTTTGAATACGATAATATGTGAAGATACGATTTCGTTGTTAATTCCAAGACAGTATTCACTTCCCTTGGGTATAACACACGGTTTTAATGACAAACCAGCCAAAATTGGTTCAAATAATATTTCGGTAATATAAGAATGGAAGCCATTAGAAATTTCGCCTTTTATTAAAGTTAGATGGAAATCTTCGTCTTTTTCAGCAACTAGCGGTTCGTTGTATGGAAATCGTGTTCCTTGAACTGGGGAACGCCATAAATCGGATTCGTCTAGGAAAATGTTTTTATAACAGAGAATATCAGTCTCTGCTATTCTTATTTCGTCTATTGGTATGAGACACATTAGTAAATTCGTCTATTATATTATATCTTGATGTTCAGATTTATACTTTTCAAATTCTTCGTCACTACTAAACACGATGATATGGGTAGATACGATGTCACCATTTACACCATCGCAGTATTCACTACCTTTTGGAATGACACAACGTCTCAAGAATGTTCTATAAGACATTCCTAGCACCGAACTATTGGCTGCACTTTCGCTATTATATGAGTGGAATCCCTTGTTAACTTTTCCATATGTTCCATATATGGAAAAGGGTTTGTCTTCAGGTATTATTTTGAGATGGGGTGTTTCACCGTAGTTTCCTAGTTCGGCTCTGATGCGGACATTATAAGGTAATGTTACACCATAGAATGGGGCTATCCAGAAATTCGGGTCATCATTTTCCTCGACCCATTTATATCCGAAAATGTCAATAACGGCTTTTGTTGGACTTTTCTGTCTAGTAAATAAACACATAACTATATAGTGGTATAATGTTTACTGTTTTTTCCGAAGGAAATATCCAATAATGTAACTATTGTTGAACGGAATAATGTCGTAGTTTTGTTTCAGTGCATCTATATCCAGAGTGATAAATGCATCCTTTCTTGGCTTCTTGAAGTCGTAGTCGTGAATTATGATACACGTTTCGGTTTTTGCGGTGACTCCGAACGTTTTTACAAAGGTTAGGTAGTCACTATCTTCGGTGAAGTCTAGTATAACTTCGGTAGGACTTACTTCGTCCACATAAAATTTTATATTTGTCGCCATATTATATGTTATTTGATTTGTACGATAATTTCATGATTTTCTGGAATACCAATATGTACCATACCGTCCACAAATTGGTAGTCTATTTTTTTTATGTCCCATCGTTGACGTAATGTTTCCTCAAGAATTTCATATGAATATGAATTACAGTTAGGCTGGATGAAAATTTTTAATTTTCTATTTTCCAAATCTATTTTAAAGGAGTTGAAGTCTCCGTATGATAGGTCTAAGATATGTTTTTCGTTTCTACCAGGTGTATCTTTAGGGGCCAATGATATTCTAAACATATATTTTACTATTTTTGATGTGGGTATAACGTAAAAAATATGTTTTTATTACTCGGACAGTATTTTTTCACTATTATATTTGTATTTTGTCATTTTTTTCATATTTCATCTGCATTTCAATACCTCGTCGGTCGATACGCACATTGCTATCGTCACGTTTCTTAATTTTAAACGATTCGATATTATCAAGTATCATTTTACCGAATTTTTCTTTGTATAATAAATCATTTATGCAGTCATAAACAAATGTAGGGGTGAGAGTTTCATAATGCTTATAAAAAAACCAATGTGATTCCGGTGATACAAATCTATTATTGCTACCAATATTGATATTAAATAGAAACCTGAACCATATGTTTGAGCCTGGTTTTGGTGATGGGTTTCCTGCCAAAAAACTTATTTCATAACTTTCTTCAAATGCACCGATATGAAACTCCATTATCTCATTATTAGCACTTTTCATTGCTCTAAAATCCGACAGAATTTGGCTGATTTTATCAATTTCCACACCTCTATATATTCCCTCATGATAGCCACCTATAGTTAAATCAAATCTTTTTATGGTAATATATTGGGTATCTGGAATGATAGGATGATAATCTTCAATAAGAAAGTCGTCTTCCATTTCAATCTGCATATAAGTCACTGCTGTCAAGTTTGTCGTCCCAGCAGTGGAGTTTTTCAATTTGTTTCGATTCAAGGGCTATCCTGGCGGCCTCCTTTCTGTCCACCCATCTACCGAATGAAGTGTAGAATCCGTCTGTGGACACGTCTATTTCGTCGCCAAAAATGTGTATAATTTCGGCGTGATGTCGTCCGATACGGCACTGGTAGATATCGTCACGTTCATGCGTACCTATTTTCCACACACCGCCTTTGTTGCAAATGAATTCTGTTTTCACTTTATAGGCGGCTGCTATTATTTTTTCTTTTGACGGCATCTGTTAATAAATTTTTAATTCTAATGTATTTGTGTCGATATACGCAGAACTATGTGTTACAATGTAACACACGTCTACGCCAATTTCATTATTATCTTTATCTTCAATATAGTCGACAATGAAGCTTAAATCTTCTATTCTTGTTTTTTCTTCTATCGACCTATCTATCATATTACTTAACATTTCCTTTAACTCATCCACGGTATAAGCCCGGACAAGTGGATGAGGCGACATTTGTTTATATTTAACTATTTCTTTAAAGTTAATAGTATCTATAATATCGTTCTTAAGTTTCTCTTTGATTTTTTTCTCTTTAGTTTGAAATCTCATCCTTTCTTTATAGGTTTCCGTTTCAGTATATGGAATCTCTCTCTTACAATTCGGACATATAATTACGCCTTTTTCAAAATCAGAACTGTCACATGAAAATTCACACTCGCACACTGGGCAAATCACATCAACATTTTCAACTGCAATGATGTTTTTACCTGGTTTTTTTATATTTATGCTCATTGTATGTTTAATTTGTGATATAATCTTTACAGAAAGTATAACCGTTATCTATTCCTGTTGTTATAGTACGATTTTTCTCTTTGATATCGCACTTATAGGTTGAACCATTTCCATAGCCTGGCACGGAATGTAGATAACAATGTTTGCATTTGTAGCAATTCTTCTTAAAAATACAGTTAAAAATATGCTTTACAAGTTTAATTAGTAATAAAACTAATATAGCAACTAATAGTAAAACCACTAAAACTAATTTTGATACGTATAACATATATTTTTATAAAAATTCTTGATTGCTATATTAATGTTTGTTTTTCAAAGTTTCTTTCATCATTCTGAGTTTTCCTTTTCAAACATAGGCAATATATGTGTTTTTTGGAAATCTTCCTATCCAGGGAATACTGTTGAAATCTTCTAACGGCATTTTTATTTCATACCGTATGCAACCCTGTTCGTCAGTCACAATTACTTCTCCATTAACCCAATGGTATTCTATTGAACCTCCGTTTGGTAAATGACCAATTACTCTTGTATACATATACTTTTTTAATTTTGATTTTCACATTCTATATAACGTAGAAATGATATTTTTATTACACATATTTCTTTATGACAACATAATATTTTACATAAATTCTTGTACGATAATATTCGAACTCACATACTCCTTCATGTATGGGTTATAATAATATATACTACCTTTAGGTATGATACATTTAACACGGTATGGGAATCTGAATCTTAATTCACGTTTATTAGAATATGAATGATAACCAGCCATAATTATATCATGTATAGGGCTAAGTTCCAATTCTGTCTGCTTTTCACCAAAATTATATATGTGTTCTTGAAATTCAGATTTAAATGAAGTTTCATTTATTTTCATACCAAGTTTATAGCAATTTATATCTCTTTTTGCTATTTTTGGCTTCCTATGTTTGTGGTGTATGTAAAAACACATAATAAGTATAATTTAACTGTTCTCGTATTTCTTTTTTAGGCGTTCATATTCCTCTCTTTCTCTCTTTTCTTCGTTACGTTTTTGTTCTTCTACTTGTTTTTGTAACATTTCTTTCTCTTCCTGTTTCTTTTTCTGGATTTCTGCGATAATCTCTGCGTTATCTTTCCAAAGATATTCTATTGGAAAATTATAATATTCGTGTATTGTTTCATCGTAGGTATAGGCTGTTGTAATATATATACTTCCTTGTTCAATACAATTTTCACTGAAATTAATGTCACACAAATATTCTAAATTACTTATTCGAATCTGAAGTAGATTGAAAACGGTCTCGGCTCTTTCTTTCAGTTCGTTGTAGTTTTTTAATGTTTCAATAACAAAATTTTTTTCCATAATTTATTGATTATTTTCTATAATTTCCTGTGTTAGATTCAATACGTTATTCAGGTCGGTTTCAGCATCGCCAGTACTTTGGTAGAAGAAGCCGTTCCTGGGGGCTTTAACGAAGTGTGATATGCAGGCTTTTCGTATGTTGTTACACCCCAATCCACATTCTGAGCATTGCCCTTCTGCAACAATACCTAAATCGGTTGCCTTCCAACTAGAGCCACACTGCCATTTGGTACATTGAGAACAACAATATTCACTGTTTTCGTCAGGAAAATAAGACAGTAGGTTTTCTAAGAACTTTATATTGTTCTCATAGAATGAATCCACTTTAAGGTATAACTCTTCCCTTTGTTTGGAAAGTCTGGCTTGTTTTCTGGAAAATCTACTCATACGGCCCACCAATTGATTAAAAAAGAATTTAAATCAGAATATAAGTATTTTTGGATAAGTTTGGCGATTTCGCCATCTGAAAACATAAGAGTCGAATTTTCTTTCTCAGTATCCGTTAATAAATCACTGATAGTAAGTGATATACAAGAAACTGTATTGGCATAGGTATAAAAGTAAGTGACAAAAATTTCTTGGAACAAACCATATTTTTTCTTTTCCATATTTCAATATTTATTGAGTTTGTCTGATATTTCTTCTACAATCTGTTTACGTTGCCTATGAGAGTAGTGTGGTTTTGGCTTTTGCCGTGGTTCAAAAAAATCACATTCACCATTGTCGCTATATGGTAAGTATTCCCGTCCAGCATCTATACGTATTTCACAGTCGTTATGTAGCGTCTTTGTTGTGCCACACAAAACAACTTTGCACTTCCAACGGCATTTATTACATATTTTTTCCATTCCTCTTTAATTTAGTTAGTGGGTACATAAAATTCAATAGAGGCTATATCTTCCCGACTCAGTGTAACTTTTTCAATACTTTCACCTATTGGGTTTATAATATAACAAGGATTTATTCGTTTAATTCTCATCTCTACTTGATTGGAATCGAAAATAATATCAATAATTCTGTCACCAACGTTTAGAATTCCATAGCCACGTTTCCATTTACGGTCTGAATAGATGCTAAATAGTATGATGTTTTTTGTGTAATTGGCTCTCTTTTGCCAATCCAACCAATACTTTTTTGTCATAGTTATATTGTTAAATTTTCAAGACAGTACTTCATTGCCCCTTTAATAGCCGTTTTCAAATCATCTTCCTTCCAGATTCTTCTGTAATCATGGGTTTATAAATTTTATAGTATCTCCTACTTTAAAAACAGAATCAGATAAGAAATAATAATTTGCATTGAGTCCTACCCATTGCCCATTACAAGTTCGTAGTTCTATTCGATACTTTTTATCAATAGCACTACCAACAAACCAATCATCGGTTACACTAGTAACAATGCCACATTCATCACAAAATGTATATTGACATGATGTAAGCAGAATGGTGAATAACAGAATTAAAAGTTTAAATTTATTTTTCATAGTTTTTAATATTTAACAGTCATGAGAGCTTGGTCGCACATATATGTCATAACTTTGTCAAATTTAAAAGTCATAAGTTCGGAAACAGCCTTTTTATATTTGGTAAGCGTGGTCACAAATACGCACGGATACGTGTGGTAGTAGTTTTTAATATTAATTATACCATTTTTTAGTGGTGGCAAAAGGGTCATTTGTGATGGCTTTACATTTATAGACTCGCCAAACGGTTCTATTATACCGTCACGCACCCTACAACCAACAACCTTAAAAGGTTTTTTTTCAGTTCTTATCGTTTGCGATAATATATTAAACAGTTCATTTTTCTGTAAACCATTAACTTTACGCCAATATAGTTTTTTTCCTATGTTGTGTATATAGTCATAGGCTTTCATGAACTCGGTCTTTGTTGTATTAGATTCACGATAGTTTCTCACATATGGAGTGAACTTAATAGATTCCACAGGCTTTTCCAAACCAGGAATCAGTTTAAAAGGAAAGTGTACTGTAAGGTTGGCACTCTCTTTACCTTTGATGTAAGAAGTAAGACGGATTACCGCATATGTCATTTGGTTATCATCGATTTCAAAACCCTCATATTGCCAACTCACACCTTTAATAATACCATTAATACAGGCTTTGATAATATCGTCCTTAATCTGATAGTATTTTCTTTTGAATTGTTTGTCATTTTCCATATTGTTATGGAAATAGGTATTAACCAATTCTATAGATTTAAGGAGTTTGGTGGGTGATTTACTTACTTGCATAGTTTATTATTTTTGACAATTTTTTTCTACCAAGGCTTCGAGCATATCCTTATGTTCTTTGGTTTGAGGTGTACCAGCGAAATTATAATAGTTGAAAAGGATAATTTTCATATCATCGGTAACAAATGCGTCAGTATATGAATAATATACATTTGCAGTCAAATAGTTTACTCTGGACTGAAAATACATTTTCATATCATAATCGAAATCATTGTAATAAACCTCTTTGCCATTGATAATAACAGGAAACTCATTACGACCAAATTTCTGAATCGTCATAAGTCTCTGTTTTCCATCAATTATATATGTTATGGTGTTATCACGATTTTTATAATCTGCAATATATTGTATAGCAATAATCGGGTCAATAGGCTTTTCAAGTAGAACAGATATAATGAATTCGTTTTGCTGATAATATTCCCACACGTATGGTCTTTGGAGGTTAATACCGTATTTAGGCAAAAACACATCAAAGTCGTAGTTATGGTCGCGTTCTTCATCCGCATCCACCAAGGCGTTAAAGAGACGATAATCAAGCAAAACCCCCTTGTTTAAATGAATATACTTGGGGATTTTGTAGATGCTATTACTGTTTTTTAAATCTTCTTTGGTAAACATTTTATTAATCTTTTTTCATACCTATAACGTAGAAAAGACTGTTTTATTACACATCTACATATTTTATTTATGATATTTGTATGGTGTTTTCCAACTGTCCTTCCCTCTTTTCTTATTGTCTTGGTAGTGGTAGTCGTTTCCTGCTGATTTAAGAAAATCATAGACGTTAAAAGATGGCGGTTCTGGCTCCTGAGATACGTAAGAAGGCTTACATTCTTTCTTTATTTCAGACAACTCATCGTCACTCAGTTCAGTTATTGTAGCAAAATAATAAATCTTCTTTATATGTTCCAAGTATTCTTCTGAAACATTCTCCATCACTATGGATTTACCGTCTTTAAAAGCAATCTTGATGTTCATATTTTTTTTCAATTGTTCATAGTCCCAATCAAATTCCAGTCATTTTTAATCTCACCAATATACCATTTCCACAAATCTTTCGCACATTCCTTATCATAAAATGCATAATAAAAAGGTGTTAGTGCTATACAAACCAGAATAGTAACTGGGGAAATTATTAAAAATATGAGCGATAAAAATTTGTTCATTATTTTTTCTTTTTTATCTCCTTAGTCCAGTCAACCATTTTCTTTAATGACTCTATGGGAGTTTTCCCTTCTTCCTGATGAATTTGTCCTTCCCATCTGTCGTAAGCCGTTGTTATGTATTTACTAGAACTTGGGCTAATGTGTAAATCATACCAGACATCTTCGTCACAATGTTTAAGTGTCTCACATAGTTTATCTAATGTGTCACTATTTTCAACAGTGTTTTCAATTGAAGATGTTGTTTTAAAATCAATGTAAATTCCTTTTTCTTCATTGTACTTGATTTCAAACGAACGTGTTTTGTGTCTAATTAGGTGGTTAAGGTCACTTAGGTATTTTAAACCAAATTTACCGCATATAGAATAAAAATCACCAAAAAAGTCTTTTGCTATATAAAAGTCAGGTGTGTAAAGATGAAAGTCTTTCGGGGGTCTAAGAGTGTTTACTGCATAGTCTAGTTCACCTTCGTTCATTTCTTCCCAGCCTAGTTGTTTCAAAATATCGTCGGTCAGTTCAATGAGATGAACATCTTTTCGTTGATAAGACGATTCCCCATAGTGTCTGGCTATAACCGTAATATAATCACGACTAATTGCAGTTACAGGGCAAATCCAATGGCGATGGTTATATACCAGGTCGCCAATGCCAATTATCGAAGTATCTTCTATATTCATCAGTTTAAATATTATTTTTTTCTGTGAGTATAACGTACAATTTTCTATTTTATTACCCCACACATATCTTATTTTTGATATATTCTGAAATTTCTGAATTTCAACGGCTCCAGTGTCGGGTTTATTTGAAAGTCAGCCAACGATTTCCAATAATCAATATTACAGTTAAGAATAACTTTCATCGTCTTGTTGTCGAACCATTTCAAGACATTCTTGTCAGTCACTTTATAGACAAGCCGTCCGTCATAATATATCTTTATGAAGTTCTTTTCCCACCAACAGACAAACTCGTGCCATCTGTCTTGCTTATGGGACATTGAAATCCTTGTTGCCCCAGTCTGTTTGTGGTTTTCGTTACAGTCCCCGTAATGTACGTTAGGCTCGATAGTGTCCCTTGAGTTGTAACCTTCAAAAATATCTATCTCTGGCGGCCAACTCTCAATACCACTTAACCAGAATGACGGAAATAAATTTGTCCCAACAGGAAACATAGCCTCAATCTTAAATATACCATATCTGTAGCCCTTTATGGAATGTAGCACACCGCTAACATATGGTATTTCGATTGAATCATACTGTGTCGTGCTGACTGGTTTATTTAATGCAGAATAAACAACACCGTAATAGTCTAATCTATGATTTTGGGGCATTTCATGGTAGTTCAATTCTATCCTTTGATATTCAGGTAGGTCTTTAATTTGCCAGTATCTCGTTTTTTCCTCTACCCAAAGTCGTAGAACATTGTCGACTACTTCCATCCCTTTGTTTGACTGCCAATACACCTTCAAGTCGCTGGTCTTGAAATACCCATAAGGATATGCTTTCCAGTAGTTGAAGTCGATTATATTAAAATTATCGCTGTGTATTAGTTTATATCCGTTTGGAATATCGAACTTTTTTCCACTGCAAAAAGCGTTTGTGAAAATAGAGCCTATTTCTAGTAGTTTGTTAGTAATAGTCATAATTGATATGTGTAAGTGCTTAGAGAATGAGTAGTTGTCTCCAATTATCCTTAGTTTCGGTACATTCAGCCAATATATCCACACTTGTCACTCTCCAAGGGCAAGTGTCTATTGCATTAGCGGCAGCATCCATTGAATCGGCTACCACATACATAAATTTATCATAACAACCATCGGTTACGTTTACCTTAAATAATTTTTTATTTTTCATTGTATTATCGTTTTTCTATTTTATTAAATTTCATCTTCCATCGCTTTACGAAATTCAGAAAGAACTTTATCACATTCAATGTGTACATAGCCAGACGCAAAGATTAATAAGTTTCTTGCTATATTTGATTCTAGCCATTTATAGGCTTCTTCAATTGTTTGGCGTTTTTGATAATCAGCGAAATGGTGTGCAAGTTTACCAAATTGTTCACGGGTCATCATAAGACTGTTGTCTTGTTTATACCAACGGTCAATCTCTTTTTCCAAATCGTCAATACAATTGGAACTTGTCAAGGAAAATGTGTTAGTGATATTGTCTTTTAATTGGTTTAAAATTCTGATTTTAGATTCGCAAAGACCCTTCGTAATTACATCTTGGGAGTCTTCCTTGATTACATTGGCTGTATTTAGAAAGCCGTCAATAATTCTTATAACTTTTTTAATATCTTCAGTCATCTTTTTAATCCTCCTTTATAACAACTAATTTTATTTTGTCCCCAAGTTTCAACTGTCCTTCCTCAACCATTCTCGTTATTAGTTCGACTTCATCCCCTGTATCGTATTCAAAACAAAATGCGGTTTCTTCATAATTGGCTGGCTGGATTTCAGCCGTAATAGTGTTTTTCAATAACTGTTCTTTAGTTTCTTTCTCACCGTTTAAATGGGCTTCCCACTGTAAGTCACCAATGACTTGAAGCAGTTTTGAATTAAGCATTAAAAGCAAGTGATGGCATTCAGACATTCTACATTCAGATTCAATACTGTGTGAATTACCATCTTTTTCTCTCCAATAGTTATATCTCTTTTCAACTTCGTCTATGATATTTTGTAATTCTTGATTCATTGCAATTCTCCTTTATTTTTACATTCTTTTATATTATTGAGTAAACGTTCCATATTATCAACAATTGGTTTTTCAATAATAAAGAACATTCGATAGAAGTCCCAGTATGCTGCGGTAGTCCAAATATCTTGAATACTATATTTTGTTTGCTTTTTAAGAGCCTTTTTAAGTTCTTTATTTGCGTATACCATGCCATAATCACCATGCCAATAACCGTTGATTATCTTAGATAGCCAATTATTGTACCGATGACGGCTCATGAGGTTGAAATCTCTGTCATAATATGCATCACACACCATATGGATTGCGTGACAAGCCTCATTCCGATTTTGAAATACAACACCGTCAAGAATATGACAATGGCGGTTCTCTACCGCATAAACATATGTTTTCATTTGATATCCTTAAATTCAGTTTTACATTTGTCACATTTATAGTGGCATTTACCATAGTCAGTAAATGAATTCCAACAAGTTGTTACAGTAGCACCACAATTAGGACACTTGTGAAACAAGAGCCACATCAACTGTTTCCAAAATGATATTTTCTTATTCATAGTATGATAAAGATTCATAGTTAAACCTTACAAACGGAAGTTCACGGTTGCACATACCCTGCAAATCTTCAACCCACTCGTCCATAGGTATACCACCACGAATAAAACAATTAATAGTTCTACAGAATATCTCCATCTGCTCTGCTATGTTTTCTTCTGTTGCAAGATAGTCTTGTCGGTGTTCAACTGCCTCATCTATATTGGATATGAACATAGAGGTGAAGAATCCGTGTAGACCGTATCTGTCGGCAAACTCGGAGGCATAACACCAGATACCGATGATTGTCTTCTGTCTTAATAAGTCCACATCACGAGACTCAATGATATAATCATAGAACGTTGCGTCGAGTAATCCTTTCGGTGTACCGTGACCAAGTAATACAATCGGGCCGTCGTCATCACGGATTGCCTTTAAAATTGCTCTTCTTTCACATCTTGTAGGCGTATAAAACACAGTACAGTCCAATCCCTCATATACTCTGGAAAGGACTTGCGTGTCAAATGCTGTATCCATGTGTACGATAACCATAATTTTATTCTTTTATACCATTATAACGCAAAAAATTGGTTTTTATTACATATGTTCACATTTTCTTTAATAATTCTCTATTATTTCTCATCCACCATTCCTTGTTTCATAAAAACTTGCATCCCAGTTAGGCTGAACTTGATATTGCCTATTCTATGTGCCATATTACCGGTTGTAACACGGTCTAAATCATTCTTTAGATGCGTACAGTCATCATATAAAGTTTTTAGTAACTCTACATAATGTTCTTTGGCAATTTCCACGGCTTTTGCTGCAATATCATAAGATATGTCGTTATGTACTGCAAACCTAAATGGGTCGTCAGTGTGTGCAATTTCACTGATTGCTCGGTATACGATTTCTTTAGTATTCATGTTGATTCAGTTATTATTTCATTTTCTTGCAAAAGGTCCATCCAGTATTCGCCCCATTGGAGATTATACATTTCTTCCTCCATTGCTTTGTAATAGGCTTCTTCTTGTGCTCTATATTCAGCCTCCAGATAAGCCTCCATATATTCTTTTTCTCGTAGTTGGCGGTCAAACACGACAATGTCTTCTGGGTCCGTAAGAATGCCAAATACTGGATGATAACGGTAATCTCTCATTCATTTAATCAATTTAAATTCATATACAACAACCCACGGGTTTTCTTCCCATAATCCTGGTCTGCCAACACCTTTTCTATCGATTAGGGCGGCAAAGGCTTCGCGGGGAAAAAAGTACCAACTGGACATACCTTTGACATAATAATAGAGATTCCCACGGCTATCCATGTGTTTAAATACACCCTCTTTCAAGCAGTCAATGTTTGAAATCGCTTGTAGTTTTTCTATGCGGACACCAGTTATCTGTATTTGGTGTTTCATGAGGACTGGCTTGACAAAGAGTTTGTTGTTCCACCCTTTTGACAATTTGATTTCCAGCCCATCGTCAAAGATAGCCAAGTCATTTTCCGAAAATACATCCTTGTATGCTTGTGCCACCGCCACAACCTCGCCAAGTTTGTAGTGAGTGTTAAGCGTCAGCACATGTTCGCAGTCAGTGTCGGCAATGCCGCTATGTGCGTAAAGCAATAAACAGTTTTTGCTCTTATCCCATTTTTGCTCTACGATACGAATTGGCTCTTCATATCTCATTTCATATTCCGAAACAAGGCTGTCAAGTTTTTTTTCCAACCTCCGTGTCATTGTTTTCGTGTCGTTCAGCACTGCTTGGGCTAGACCGTAGTGGTCGTTGAAACAAATTTTTTGCATTTTAATTATCTCATTTATATGTGACAGGTTTGCCTAACGAGTCCACAAGTAACGTAAAGTTTCCTATATTATGAATCCCGTTGGACATGACATACATGACCTTAGTGTCTTTATCATAAACAACCACATAAGCCCATTGTGTTTCAACTATAACGAATCTTTGGGATTCAATTCTTTGGGGTTCAACTGTTTGTTCTTCAGTTTGTTCAATTGTATGGCACGAAACCATTAAAAGTGCAAATAAGATAAAAATTAGTTTTTTCATTTGAATAATCTATTTACAAATTTAACATATTCTTTATACATTTTCCCCTTATCTTCGCTGTCGGCATATGCTTTCTTAATCAGTTCCTCACCAGTGCCGTAGAAACACCCCACTTTCCACATTTTATTGGATTTGGTATAGGTAAAACACCTATTACTAGACCACCAGTTCTGAAAGACAAGGTAGTCACCACTCTTTTCAATAATGGCATCACCAATTATTTCGGCATAGCCACACACTACGGCATTGTCTTTCACCACGGCATTGCCATGCACCACGGCATTGTCTTTTACCACGGCTTTGCCACTCACTTTGGCATTGCTACTCACCACGGCATCACCATACACCCAGGCATTGTCTTTCACCTCGACAGCGCCGCCCACGATGGCATTATCACACACCAACGCAG
>JAEEGL014241583.1_pt1 | contig 14871 bp, 16 predicted proteins | sample 9134231 | NCBI WGS metagenome assembly JAEEGL01 (sample SAMN16246548, study PRJNA631951) | gut metagenome | biome: gut microbiome; feature: rumen; material: fiber-attached | host: Bos | place: Iran: Karaj | collected 2018-10
TAAAAGTGTATTATTTGCTATGCATGTTAATAGAACAAGAAAAATGAAGTGTCCTAAATGTGGCAAAAAGGGTTGGCACAAAAAAGTGTTGAAATAAATCGCACTATTAAGATATTGCGATTAATCATAAAAAAACACTAGCTGTAATTAGCTGGTGTTTTTAAATACTTAATGGCACCTGTAGTTACCGGTTATGAAACTACTTATACGCAATCAGTTGCTAAAAATAATATATCACATATTTAATTCATTTATTCATTAATTGCAATATTATCTTCATATTGATTTAACCTTTTATAATCAATTATTTCGTAGATTTTATTTTTGATTTTATGAAATTTTTTGTTTTCAATCATATATCCGTCAATTTCTTTGATTTGACCATTTTTTAGTTTGATCTGAATGCTTGAATTGCCACCGTCTAGAACGTTTTTATTTTCTTTAGGTTTTTCATCAAATAATGATAAATTTTCTTTTATAAAATCACTTAATTCATTATATTTACTTTGATCAATACTAAATGTTTCTGTATAGGAATTATAACTGTTAGATAGTTTTACTATGCCATCTGGGGTAAAAGTGATTGTTTTATTGGATGTATCAACAATAGTACCAAATCCACCGCCATATGAATAGCTTATTTCAATTATTTCGTAATTTTTGTTATTTTTGTTATTTATTAATGAAATAATTAATATAGCAACAATAATTATGACAACAAAAGCTACAAAAAATATTGTCAATATCTTCTTTTTCATATGCTATAAATCCTCCTAAATATAATGTATCACAAATTATATAAAAATAAAACTCTAACTCATAAAAGCTAGAGTAAATATTCTACTGGCAGGGGTGGAGAGAATCGAACTCCCATCAAAAGTTTTGGAGACTCCTATGCTACCATTATACCACACCCCTGGTACAAGAAAGATTATACCAAAAGAGATTAAAATTATCAATAAATAATGTGGCATTATACCACTTTTTAAGCATAAAATATAGTGATTATTGCCGCTTTACACACCGCTTGACTGGACAAAACGTCTAAAATGTGGTAATATTATTCACGTGGTGCATTATGCTAGTCACAAACGTTGTTTGAAGATGGGGCTAAAAATCCATTAATTGATTAAACAACTTTATATATTTGCTGCTTCTGCCCAAGTTGGGGTGAATATATAATTTTAGGTTTTAGGGAAACTTATAATGGCATATAATTACTACCCTATTATCATGAATAATTAACCAAATCATGTCGTGCGTGAATATCAGGGAATTATAACGATAGTATGTTATTTACGAAATGATATTTGCAAAAGCGAATAAGGACAACTTCTTTGTGTCAGGGAAAACCTCTAGCGTGTATTTTATTATCATAAGGATTGAAGTGCGGACTATGTGGCAATCGAGTAATTAATCTGGGAAACCATTAATTATTTTCTTTAAAGAGAAATCGCCTAAGGGTAACCAAAGGAGAGAAAATAGAGAAATTCGACTCGACCAAAGCCGTAAAATTAATTTATGATAAACCATTTTGTTAATTACAATATAATTGCTATCAATTATATTGTTTTTTTTAGAAAGAAGATATATGAAAAAGAAAAAATCCTGGATAATAATTGTGTTTATATTAACCTTTTTATTATCTTTATTATTTAGTTTAATAACTAATATTATTTCATACCAATTTGGTATCATAGCAACAATTGTTGCTATCATGTTTGTAATTAGCGTTGGTATCTTATTTGACCTTATTGGTGCCAGTTCTTTGGCCGCTAATGAAGCTCCATTTCATGCCATGAGTTCCCAAAAAGTAAAGGGTGCCAAAACCGCCATATACTTAATTAAAAACAACGATAAAGTATCTAGTATATGTAATGATATCATTGGTGATATATGTGGTATTGTATCTGGTGGGTTGGGAGCTGTATTAGCAATAAACATAAGTGCCCATTATGATTTTAACGCTGCATATATAACTATGTTAATTGCAGCTCTTATATCGTCATTAACTGTTGGTGGTAAAGCTTTATTTAAAAAAGTTGCCATTAAACACGCCGATAAATTAATATTTAACTTTGCTAAAGTGATTAGTATCTTCAAAAAGAATTAATTCATATCATATATCAGGTGATAATATATGATTATTTCTTATAACGAGAAAGAACTAGAACTATTAGCGAGAATTATGCGCGCTGAAGCACTAGCCGAGGGAGATTTGGGAATGCTTATGGTTGGCAATGTTGTAACAAATCGTGTTATAGCTAATTGTTTAACCTTTAAGAAGGTTAATTCACTCACTGATGTCATCTATCAAAAGAATCAATTTGTGGGGACAACCAGTTCCCTTTTTCAAGCTCGACCTACCACTAAAGAAAAAGATTTAGCAAAGCGAATTCTAAAAGGCGAATATTACTACCCCGCTACCCATGCATTATGGTTTTATGCGCCAGGTAAAAAAGCATGTAAGGACAAATGGTATGATGAAAATCTTGCGGGTAAATACCAAAATCATTGTTTCTATCGACCAGAACAAGGTGAATGTCCCCAAATTTTTTAAATCCACAATACATGAAAAGCATCCTTTCAAAGGATGCTTTTATATCTTTATTTGATCAATTATCTTATGGTCTTTGGAATATATTATAAAATGGTTTTTTTCATATACTCCATAACTAGGTACAGTCCCATTTCGGGGTTTGGCTATTGATCCAACACATACATATATCATATTATCTATTTTTTGAATATATGGGGTATGTTCATGGCCAAATACTAATACACCCTTTTCCGTTATAAAACTGGCATTACGATAATTAAATCTATTTCCATGATCACATCTAAATAAAATTCCATCACAAGTAAATTTTATTGATTTACTAGGGGAGAATAAATTAGCGTTATCAATATCCGAATTGCCTTTTAGACAAATCATCTTATTCTTGTAGTTTAATAATTCATTGATTAAATCACTATCTTTTTCTGGTTCAAATCCATAACCATAAACATCCCCAAGAACAATTAATTCATCAAACTTTTCTTTTCTTAGGAATTCGATTGATTCTTTATTACCATGAATATCAGAAATAAATATAATTCTCATAATATCACCTATAATAATTATATCATTTAATTATCAGTTTTTGTCCAATTTGTAATACATCACTCTTTAAATTATTAAGGGTTTTTAATTTATCAATGGTTGTATTATTTTTATTAGCTATTTTCCATAAGGAATCCCCTTTTTGGACAATATATTCATTATTATTAGGCAATATTAATTTTTGCCCTATTTTTAGTAAATTACTATTCAATTTATTATTCTTTTTGATGTTATCTACCGTTGTATTATATTTTTTAGCAATTGACCATAAGGAATCCCCCTTGACTACAGTATAAGTATTATTAGCATTTGGCTTATTATATGTTACGCCTGAATACTCTGCAATAGCTTTAACGACAGCTTCTGCTAAAGATTGCCAATTATTCTTAAGCTGATTAATATCATCTTTTGAACTATCGGTAAAGCCATATTCTACGATAACTGTTTCATTATCCGGAGTGTTTCTCAAAAGATAGTAGTAATCTTTCGCTGGATTGCTAGGTAATCTTTTTTGATAATACTTTCGAACATTTTGACCACTATCTTCAAAACTCTTAGCTATCTTTTTTGCCAATGTATTATCATTACGTAGCGAATAGATTATTTCAGCCCCATCTCCCCCACCGGCGTTTAAATGATTTGATAAAATAATAACATCTTTTCCTTTTCCATAATAGGATTGTGCTCTTTTGGGTCTCGTTGATTGATCCAAGAACTCATCAGTTGATCTTGTCATTCGATTAGGAATACCTAATTCATTTAGTCGATTTTGAATATAATTACTTATTTTTAATGTGTATTCCTTTTCTATTATTCCATTATTAACCGTACCAGAATCTTTTCCCCCATGTCCAGCATCTATAACCACTTTTTTCATTGTAATCACCTAGAATAATATATGATTATTTTTAAAGATTGCAACGTTAATCATTTCAAATAGTATAATTATCAATATTAACAATATTTTACATAGCGGAAATATCCATAAAATTGATAATAATTGCTATAAATGGTATATTAATAGTGAGAAATGAGGCGTGTTTATATGGAAGAAAATGCTGATACTAAACTAACCGTTGTAAATGAAGATGGTAATCCTGTTACAATTGATGTCATTGATGTTTTTAATTTAGATAATGATGAAACTCAATATATCATTTATTCAATTGATGATAATGTATATGCATCAATTTTATATGATGACGGTGAAACAATTGAACTTCAAACAATTACAGACCCTGAGGACTACACAAAAGTAATGTCTAGAGTTAGAGAATTAATTGAGATGGTGTAATTATGAACATTGATTTAGATACATATGTACAAGCCAAAATATATGACATTATACAAGATTGGAATAAAGATGTGGTAGGTCGTATAGAAGTATTAAACAACCTTAAGAAAAGAACAAGCAATCCCGATTATATAAGACAAATTGATATTGTCATAGAAAAACTATCAACAGTATCCAACTTATCATATGGCAAATTGTTTGAAGATACGCAATTAATTGAAAACAATCATCTTTTAGACAAGAGTAACAAACGCTATGATTATCTACAAAGTCGGTACGATAAAAGAGGTGAAAAAGCTGAAGACTGGAGCAATAAAATGCAAGAACAGGCCAATGAAAAAGGAAAAGTTGGTTGGTTTTCTCAATCTCGTCAAGCAAGAAATCATGATCGACAAATCGTGATAAAAAATAAACAAATGCGCTTTACGGAAAAAAAGATGGCAGAAAAACTCTTGGAATATCAAACTAAAAAGCAAATCAGTATCAAAGAAATTGATAAATTTATCCTAAAAACAACCGAAGAAATCAACGAAGGAAAGGATAAAAAACTAGCAGAAGACGCAGCAAAGTATGATAGAATTAGAAATACTTTGGCAAGCGGAGAAAGCATCAGTAGATCAGACCGTTCATTTGAACGTAGTATGGAAAGGAAAGATCGAAAAGTTCGAAAAGAAGTAGTAAAAGATATTGAAAATGTAATAAAAGCCGAAGAGAATGAAAGACAAGCTGCATTAGCTCAAGAAGAGCGTGAAAGACAAGCTGCACTGGCTCAAGAAGCACAAAATCAAGCTGATAAAGAAAGATACGAACAAATTAAAAAAACGGATCCTTCCAAACTATCTGGTGCAGATTGGATTTTCATGACTCAAATGGAAAATAAAATGCTCGCGGAAAAAAGAAAAGCTGCTAAAAATACTCAACAACAACCTGCACAACCTACGCAGCCTGCTCAACCTGCACCTACGGAAACTCAGCCAACTAGAGCACAACTAATTGCTAAAGAAATGGCTAAAAGAAAGGTTGTAACATCTAATGATAACCTAAATAAATCAATTGGCAAAGTGTCAAAAAGAATAACTAAAAAATTACAAGCTGCTGCTGAAAAAAAACATCAGGAAGAAGCAAAAAAACAAATGGAAGGAACTCCAAGACAAGGTTCCGAGTTCTTTAATCAAAACAGTAACGAAGGAAGAGGAAGGTAATATATGAAATCAGGATTATTATTATGGGGACAAAGTAACAATGCTTTTTTTTCAACATTCGGTATCGTATTTGCTTTATCATTTATAATCATTATTTCGGTAATGGTATTTATGGTCAAAAATATTATCGAATTTTTTAAAAGAAAAAAGACTATCGAATATTTTACTAGTAGTATTATTGATGGCTTTATGGCTGCCAAATATGTTGATGTATCTAAAGCTAAACTAGATGAATTTCACATTGATGATTTGGGTTCATTTAAAAATTCATTATATGAGGAATTCGAAGAATTTGAAAAAGCTTATAATAGTTTAGACTTTAATACAATGAAACAAATTAGTACTGCCCAATTATATGAGAATTATTATACTGGCATTAGTTTAAATATTAAGGATGGCAAAAAGAAAGTTATTGATGATCTTAAAAGAAAAAAAGTAGTGGTTTATTCTATTAATAGTACATCGACTAGTCAAACTGTTCAAACCTTAATGACAATATCTTACTTATCTTACACAATTGATAATGATGGCTATATTGTTTCTGGTAATAAAGAAAAGCCAGTCACCGAATCATTTGAAGTAGTATTTAGAAAAGAATATACAAAAGATAACTTCTCTCGTTGTCCTAACTGTGGGGCTACAGTTAATGGTAAAAAATGTGAGTACTGTCGTACCACTATTAAAGATACCGAATTTAAGATTGCGGCCATTAAAAAAGTAATCACAGAAAAAGACTAATTAAATTAGTCTTTTTTTATTTTATAAATTTTGTTCTTTATTATTGATGCAGTCATTAATCTTTTGAATGAACTCTTTATAAGATACCGTAAACGTTTCTTGAGAACCAAATTTACGATAAGAAATATTATCACTACCTATTTCTTTATCGCCAATAATTAATGTTAAAGGAATCTTTTTAACTTGTACTTCGCGCATACGATAAGATAGTTTCTCATCCTTATCATTTACTTCGACTCTCAAACCAGCATCTTTTAACTTTTTAGCTAAATCATTAGAGTAATCTAAATGGAAGTCATTATTTACTGGTAAAACAGCGATTTGAACGGGAGCAAGCCATAAAGGTAAATTACCTTTAGTTTCCTCAAGATAGAAAGCCATAGCACGGTCAATTGATCCCAAAATTGCTCGATGAAGAACAACCGGTGTTTTCTTTGAACCGTCTTTATCAATATATGATAAATCAAATTTCATTGGTAAACAAAAATCAATTTGGCAAGTAGATAAGGTAATTTCATTTCCAACAGCAGGTTGAACTTGAACATCGCACTTTGGCCCATAGAAAGCCGCTTCGCCTTTTTTCTCGACATATGGGATTTTTAAATCATCCATAATCTTTCTTAATGCATCTTCGGCCTTATCCCACATTTCATCATCTTGATGATATTTAACCTTATCATCAGGATCTCTAAGACTTAATTCAAAACGATAGTTCTTTATGCCTAGTTCTTTATAAACTTCAAGAATTAGATCGATTACCCCTTTAAATTCGGATTCAATTTGTTCTGGGGTACAGAAAATATGACAGTCATTTTGACAGAAAGTACGAACCCTTTCAATACCCTTCAAGGAACCTGAAGATTCATAACGACAATCTCTTGCAATTTCGGCAATTCGAATTGGAAGATCCCTATATGAATGAATATCATTACCATACATAACCATATGATGTGGACAATTCATTGGACGAAGAACATACTCTTCATCTTCGATTTCCATGATTGGGAACATTGAATCTTTATAATGTTCTAGGTGACCAGATGTTTTATAAAGATTAACATTTCCTAAAGGTGGTGTTTGGACATGTACATAACCTCTTTTAAGTTCTTTATCACGAATATAATCCTCAAGTAAATGCCATAAAGTGAATCCGTTTGGTAAATACATTGGAAGGCCTCTTCCAACTAAATCTGATAACATGTATATACCTAAGTCTTTACCAATCTTACGATGATCTCTTTCAGCAGCTTCTTCTAAAGCTTTTAAATAATTATTTAAATCGTCTTCCGTGGCAAAACAAATACCATAGATTCTTTGCAACATCTTATTGTTAGCATCACCCTTCCAATAAGCACCTGAGAATTTAAGTAATTTGAAATATTTTAATTCTTTAACTGTTTCAAGATGTGGTCCACGGCAAAGATCCGTAAAATCGCCTTGTGTATAACAACTAATAACCGTATCGTTTTCATCCATATTATTAATTAAATCAATTTTATATGGATCATCTTTAAACATTTCTAAAGCTTCTTTTTTAGATATCTCATGACGAACAATGCGTTTACCATCCTTGGCAATTTTTTTCATTTCATGTTCAATTTTAGGGATATCTTCATCGGTTAATGAATAATCTCCTAAATCAATATCGTAATAGAAACCATCTTCAATAACTGGCCCAACCCAAAATTTTGCATTAGGAAATAAATGCTTAACGGCTTGAGCAAGTAAATGAGCGCAACTATGATTCATTACATTAAGTTTTTCGTCTTCTTTAATATTTATCATTTTATCCTCCTTTATAATAAATAAAAAAATCCTGCATATGCAGGAGTGAATTATCACGGTACCATCCTTGGTTTAACTTAATTTAAATAACGACGTATAGCCGGGATTCTCTTTCGAGTCCAGTTCATAGGTAGTAACTATTAAACTATTATAACTAACTCTCACCATTGTTAGTCTCTCTTAGATAAATCATTTAATAATCTCGTCCTAATCAAAACTTTTATAACATACTTATAACACTATTTTATGATAATTTCAAGGTTTTGTTATTAATACATTACCCGTCATTTCTTCTGGAATTGGTAATCCTAATAAATACAACATGGTCGGAGCAATATCAGCAAGTTTACCATTTGCTACTTTAATATCCTTCATGGTTATAATACATGGAACTGGATTAGTAGTATGACTGGTAACTGGCTTATGATTTTCATCCCACATCATATCACAATTACCATGGTCAGCAATAATGATTAAAATACCATTAAGTTCCTTGACTACCTTGTCATAGATTTTAGTTATACATTTATCCATATGTTCCACAGCACTTTTAGCGGCCTCATAAACACCGGTGTGTCCTACCATATCACCATTTGCTAAGTTCATAATTGTAACGTCATAATTAGCTACTTCTTTTAAGAAGTTTTCAGTGACTTCATAAACACTCATTTCCGGTTTTAAATCATAAGTTGCAACTTTAGGTGACGGTATTAAAATCTTTTTCATATCATCATATTCTACTTCTTTACCACCATCAAAAAAGAATGTAACATGAGGATATTTTTCCGTTTCAGCAATCCGTAATTGGCTTAAATGATTAGCATGTAAGTAGTCTACTAAAATATTCTTTAAATCCAAATCGTCAAAAACATGGGGACAGGTTACGGTTTCTGTAACCGGATACATTGTTAATACCTTTAAATCATTAAAATGTTTGACTTCAAGATTTTTGGCACTTGCTTCTGCTTCATAAGCAGTTGGATTTGAAAGTAAAGTAAACATTTCTCTTAAACGATCTTTTCGAAAATTAAAAGCAATAATACCATCTCGATCATTCAATGGTTTTGAATCAATAATTCCCGGAATAACGAATTCATCATATTTTTCATTATCATAATTACTTTTTATTAAATCTTGATAATTATTATATTTAGTTCCTTTACCGTATACCATCGCATCATAGGCTAACTTAATACGATCAAAATTATTATCACGATCCATAGCATAATAACGACCACTGATGGTATTTATAGTTCCAAAACCTAATTCTTTTAGTTTTTTATCTAAAATATCTAAGTACTTTAAAGCACTTTTTTCGTAGGTATCGCGACCATCTAAACAAATATCTAAAGCAATATTCGTTACATCATGATCCTTACAAATATCTAATAAACTTAATAAATGATTAATATGGGAATGTACGCCCCCATCAGATAAAAGGCCAAAGATATGCAACACTGAATTATTCTTCTTAACATGATCAAACATTGCTAATAGCTGCTCATTATCCCAAAGCGATTTATCCTCAAAAGAGGCACTAATTCGCTCAAGTGGTTGCATAGCAATACGACCAGAACCTAAGTTCATATGTCCAACTTCACTAGTTCCCATTTGACCTTCAGGAAGGCCAACTGCTTTACCGCTTGCCTCTAAAATAGAATGCGGATAATGTTCCCACAAATAATTTAGGGTTGGCTTATCTGCATTTTTAAATGCATTGCCATCAGAACTTTCTCTTACTCCACACCCATCTAATATACATAACACTAATGGTTTCATTTATCATCACCTATAAATAATTATATCACTTTGCGGTATGAATAAAAAAGATGTTAAGCATCTACTTAACATCTGATTCTAAGATTTTTTTCATTTGTTTATTATATTTATCAACGTCGATATTACTATAATTATTTTTATCAACCACGTGATATTTTTCTTTACAATCTTTTATTCTTTGGTAGGCTGGTCTTAAATCAATCTTGCCTTTAGTAACAAGTTTTGTCCCCATTTTAATATATTTTTCAATATTATGCTTATGATATTTACAACATATAATATCATTACCGGCAAACATTGCTAAACGCACAGCCCGTTTAGTTCCATATAATAGACTAACACCCTTCATTCTAAGTTCATCAGTAATAATTAATCCATTATAACCCAATTTATCTCTAAGTTCTTTTTGAATAAATTTTCTTGATAAAGAAGCTGGATAAATACCCGTTTTACCTTTGATTAAAATATGGGCTATTAATAGCGCATCACAATCATTATTAATAATATGTTTAAATGGGATAATATCCTTTTGATAGTTATTTAATCTTGGTAAGAACATATGACTATCTATCTTAACACTACCTTGACCAGGAAAATGTTTAGCTACAGGTAATACATTATTATCCTTACTTGTCTTTAAAATAATATCCGCAATCTCGGAAACTCTTTTTGGTGAATTAGAAAAAGCTCGATCACCAATACAGTGTGCATCATCAAAATTTTTTAAATCCAATACGGGAGCCAAATTCATATTAAACCCAATATTATTAAGGTTTTTACTTAATAAATCATAGGTTTTCTCAATAACTGTATTATTTTTATTTGCCATCTTAAAAGCTGGTGGAATATTCATAAACTCCATTGGTAAACGATTGACGCGTCCACCCTCTTCATCTATTGCAATAAAAAGTGGTAAATCATTCTTTTTATTAGCCTTATATATTTTATTAATTAAATCATTTAATTCCTTTAAATCATTAAAATTATTACGATATATTAATACACCGCCAATAGAATAATTTTTTATCAAATCAATAACATCAGGGATACTTTTTTTATTAGGTATTCCTACTAAAAACATTTGAGCTACTTGTTCATCAATATCTACTTTCATAGATCTCCTTTAAACCAGCTGTTAACATTTCAAGTTACTAATAGTTTATCACAAAAATATTAAATTTGTTATTTTAAGTTAATTACATAACGATTAAAACGCGTGCTAATTACTAAATCAATCTTTGAGGCATAATAAACATCATTAGGAACTTCTAAAATAACGCCATCCTTATAAGTATTAGGTGTTACATTAATTAAGTTAGCATAATAGATTGTATCGTCTTTTGTATACTCTATTTTACCAAAGTGACTAATAATGCTATTTAAAGAGTTATAGCGTGAACTATTATTGTTATTCTGATATGTACCAGTTATTGTTAATAAATAATTATCATGACGATTATTAAAAGCGCTAACATTAACAATATTAATTAGTTTTGTACATTTATTATTTGCACATGAATCATAAGTATACTTAAAGCTCTTTGATAAATTATAATTATTTATTTTAAGACTATTACCCTTTAAAAAGAATTCTTCAAATGAGACATCATCATCTAATAAATACTTATTTGTCTTTTGAGCGTTATTGTCTTCAACATCAATTCTGACATAGATTGATTTGTTATATATTTGTCCATTAAAGGTTGCTGTTCCATTACTAATAATTACTTGATAACTAGAATCAATATCCTTTAAATCTATTTCATAACAAACAGCTAATTCAACCGATTCTTTTGCCATAATATAACTAGAATTATCCGTTTTAGCAAAATCGACAAAATATTCAGCAACACTTTCGGTTGGTGAAACAGTACCACTACGGGTTTTAAGTTTTAAAGCATTGACATCAAAAGTGTTGGCACTTTGTAAACGATTAGTAACTTTTGTTCTTAAAACTACGTAATATTTATCATTACGGATGACATCACCTTTATAATCCATTTTAGTAAATAACGCATCCTCAATGTTAATATCAAAATTACCATACGTAAAAGACGAGTTCATTTTGTATCTTCGATCATAACTTGGACTAATAGAGTTATATATCATAAAACCCGCAATACCGAGTAAGATAATACAAACTATAATTACTACAAATTTGTTCTCAACAAGATAATATTTGAACTCCCTTAGGTCTTTACGAATCTTTCTTTTAAATTTATAACTATTTAAATTTAAACCAACCTCAACTTCTTCTTCATCTTTATAACTTAAATCTAAATCTTTAAAATCACTTTCAAAAGAGAATTTTTTTAGATTAAAGCCAACCATTCGAACAAAAACAATGGCTAAAAAAGGAATTTGAACAATGGAATAAAGGATTGCTACGTCACGTATAATTCTGGAAAACGTTGCATTAATCAATTCATATGTTAATAAATCAAAAACATTACTAATATAGAAGAATAACCCTAATAATATGGTATAGTAAATGATCATAAACATATAAACCTTATTTGGTTTTTGTTTATATGATAAGAGAATAAATAAGGCTACTGGAATAGCAATCGAAAAGATGATTGCGATCAAAAAGAATATTGGTGTATATGTTTCAACTAAATTAAAAGTAGAAGTTGCTCGATATCCATTAGCAATATAGGCATTAAAAAATTTTATAATATTTATTGAATAGGAAAAATTAAAGCACATTAAAATAAATAATACAAAATGTATTAGCTTAAAATGTTTAATTAAAAAAGCATATGGTTTTTTTAATATCACACTATTTCACCATCTTAATTTTAGCACAAAATAAAAATGGTGCATAGACCATATTCATTTTTTAGCCGCTACAAGTACCTGTCCCGACATTAAGTATATCGTTGGATTTTCCCTAATTAAGTACTCTGGATTCTTTCTAAATAATGAGCTAACACTATTTAAAGTATCACCTGATACAATTTTTATGTAACATTTTTAAATGTAAATATAATATCTATCGTCTTATCTTGATAGATATAAATCTTTTCTACTAAATTAATTATCAATTCTCTTGTTGGATTTTCTAGTGATAAAAATCCATTTATATATTTTTTTATTTGTTTGTTATCTATTTTATTTTCTTCTATTTGTTCATTTTTAAGATTATCAATATTTTTTTTATTATTATCTATTTCAGTTTTAATGTTTTCACTTACTCTTAAGTATTGTTCCGCGTCAATTATTCCTTTTAATCTATCCATATATGTTTTATCTAGACTTTCAGTTAGTTTATTATTTGTTATCTCTAAACTTTCAATTTGTTTTTTTATCTTTAATGTATTATCTTCAAATTTTATATTACTAATATCTTCTTTTATCTTGTTTTTATCTAAATACATTTTACATACTTCTCTTATATTATCTAAAATAACCTTTTCTAATATTTCATAGTTATTTGTATGAGTTGTACAGACATGATACTTTGAATATGTTCTATAATAATCACAAGTAGTATAACTTCTCCCTGTTTTATTTTGATATCTTATTGTTATTCTGTGTTTGCAATCTCCACAATATAATAAACCATCTAATAAATAAAATCTCTTCTTCTCTGGTCTTTTTACATTTTTAGGTAAAAGTGTTTGAACATAATTAAATGAATCTCTATCAATAATTGCTTCGTGTGTGTTTTCAACTATAATGTAATCATCTGGATTATTTTTAACTGTCTTTTTCAGTTTATAATTAATCTTTTTAGTCTTACCCTGTACTGCATCTCCAGTATATATTCTATTAGTTAAAATTGCTTTTATAGTAGTATCTACCCATACTCCATATTCTTGTGATATACAATTAGTATTAATACACTTTGTATTCCATACATAATTGTAATATGATGCAGGTGTTTTAATTTTTCTTTCAGTAAGGTATTGTGCTATAAAATGATATGTATTACCTTTAAGTGCTAAATTAAAAATTAATTTGACAACTTCTGCTTTTTCTTCATTAATGATTAAATGATTCTTATTTGTTGGATCTTTTTGATATCCAAAAGGACATCTGCCTGATACATATAAACCATCTTTCATTCTTGAATGTAAACTGCTTTTAATTTTCTTAGATATATCTTTGGCATACATATCATTCATTATGGCTTTAAATGGTGCTATATCATTGTTGGTATTATCTATAAAAGTATCTATACCATCATTAATAGCAATATATCTAATATTGTTATTTGGAAAAAATTTTTCAATTAATTCTCCTGTGCCTATATAATCTCTACCTAATCTAGACATATCTTTGGTAATAATCATATTGATTTTTCCTAGTTCAATATCCTTCATCATTCTTTTGAATGATGGTCTATCAAAATTAGTTCCAGAAAATCCATCATCTACATATTCATCTATTACTATATAATTATTTTCTTTAACATACTGATTAAGTAAACTTCTTTGGCTTACAATACTATCAGATTCTACATTTCCATCATCCCTTGATAATCTTATATAAAGTCCTACTTTAAAACTACTATTCCCTACCATTAATTACTACTCACTTCTACTTGAGAATAATGAGTATGATTACAAGGTAGCTCGTAATTTTTATAATTGCAAGGCATGTTCAACTTCTTTTGTAATTCTATTTTTAATACTTCAGTTATTATTTCATTTAAAGAAATAGATGCATCTTTAAACATTAAATTAACCTTGTATTTAACCATAGAGTTTGATACCTCCAATTAATTCTATGGTTTTTATTTTTGTAATATTACTTGGTATGTTTTTTGCATACCCAATAATATTACTAAATCTCATAATCCTCCTTATTCATAACCATAAATACCACTTTCAAATTGATATAATTCTCCTAGTTTCATTAAAATATCCTGGCCGGAGTAATTACTATCAATATCATTTAGATTAATCTTTTTAATATTTAATCTACTTAGTCTCATTTTATTCACCCTTTCTTTAAACAAAAAA
>JAEEGL015220270.1_pt1 | contig 14871 bp, 10 predicted proteins | sample 9134231 | NCBI WGS metagenome assembly JAEEGL01 (sample SAMN16246548, study PRJNA631951) | gut metagenome | biome: gut microbiome; feature: rumen; material: fiber-attached | host: Bos | place: Iran: Karaj | collected 2018-10
ACAGTAAGTTCGGCTTTATCGCTGCCCAAGGGGCAGTGACGAGACATCACCCAACTGCCCTCGCGCCGAGGCGGGTTGAAACGGTGGTGCAGGAATATCGGCGATAGGACAAGGCAAGCCTCGGGCCAAGTCCGAAATTTAGAGGATAAGCCACCGGTTGGTTGTCTTGGGCCTGCCAGCGGTCGAAAACCAAGCCAAGACTAAGCATGTAGAAACCTTATTAGTTCCACGTTTGGACGAGGGTTCAAACCCCTCCAGCTCCACCTGGAACGAGTAACCATCTATAATTCAGATGGTTACTCATTAATTTTATTGGAGCTAGGTGCTCCAATAAAATTATTTACAAATCTATGATTTTCAGTGATTTTGGTTTATTGTTGCCAAGTTGTCCCCCTTTGTATTCCCTCTTTTTTGACATTGAGTGATAGCTTAGAGCATCTGTGATCCACTCATCATATCTCGTTTTGTTTTGGAGTTCATTGCTCCAAATGATGCTCCTTAATATATGATGACTTTCAATTAGTATCAATCGAGAATCATCTCCATGATTTACCGAGCATCGGTACATTTTATCCAATCACTTTGAACTCTTAGCTCATTGATTTCAAGTGTCATTTTAGATGCCCATTAGGGCGTTTCAATAAAAAAAACGTTAAGATATCTTTGTAGTCAAAAAAACAAATCAATTCAGACGCCATATATAAGAATTTTATTATATTTGCAAATTAAAACAATTGGAATCTTCATGATTGGGCAATTTGTCATAAATGGACTTATTACCGGTATCCTATATTCTGTGTTGGCGATAGGATTTGCTTTGGTGTATAACACCACACGGGTTTTCCATATTGCCGCAGCTGGCATTTATGTGTTTGCGGCCTTTATGTTTTGGCTTTTTGCGTCAAGACTTGGCTGTCCTGTATTGTTAGCGTCAATAATAGCTATTGTCCTCTCAGGTTTATTGAGTCTTATTACAGAATTGTGGGTTTACCGCCCCTTGAAGAACAGGAATGCCTCACTTAATGTGTCGATGATTGCCTCAATCGGTCTTATGACAATCATCGTCAACATGATGGCCATGCTCTTTGGTAACGAGACCAAGGTGATCAGCAACTCTATCATGCCCCCGCTCAATCTGGGGAATATTATCATTACAATGCCACAGGCTTTACAGGCTCTGGTGGGCATATTGGTTTTGGTTATATTCATTATTACGCTTCAACGCACCGACTGGGGTATTAGACTTAGGGCACTGAGTGCTGATGAGAGCCTTTTTGAGACCCTTGGTTATGACACATTCCGCACAAGAGTTATTGTATTTCTTGTGAGTGGTGCATTCATTGCTATTGCAAGTTGCTTGACGGTTTATGACGTCGGCCTTGACCCGAACATGGGCATGAATGTCTTGATTAATGCAATTGTGGCCATGATTATTGGTGGTTCTGGGCGTTTCAACACATGCATTTTGGGCGGTATCAGCCTTGGTGTATTGCAGTCGCTAACTGTCTATCAGTTAGCTTCGAACTGGCAGAATGCCGTCACGTTTATCGTATTATTGCTATTCCTCTTCCTCCGCCCTAAAGGCATCGCGGGATATAAACAACGCACGGTGTAGAGTTATGGAATACGTTTTTCATATCATTATCATGCTCAATATCTACATCATGCTGGTGTTGAGTGCCAACCTTACTATCGGGATGGCCAACCTGCTCACTATGTGTCAAGCGGCATTCTATGGAATCGGTGCTTATATTGGCACATTTTTCCTCATGCAGTTCAATCTGCCGCTTGTGGTCATTGCCCTTCTTGTCATGGTGATTTCTGGAGCGTTCAGCTTCTTGGTGTCATTCGCCTCGGTAAGGTTAAAGGACGATTATTTTGTGATCGCCACAATGGGTTTCCAACTGATCATCTTTACAGTATTATATAACTGGACCGATGTGACCCACGGCCCGTATGGCATTGCGGGCATCCCTGGCATCAAGTTGTTTGGACTGTACGAAGTTTCAGGGACCTTCGGTTACCTGATCCTGTCATTAATCATGATGGCAATTGTGGTATGGCTGTTCCATCATCTGGTGACATCACCCTTTGGACGCGCATTGAATGCCATCCGTGCTGACGAGACAGCCACCCAGGCCATGGGACGCAACACAGCGATGTTCAAGTCCTGGGCGTTCTTTCTATCGGCAGCAGTCGCTGGGCTAGCTGGTATCTTGTATGCCTCCTATGTGAGTTACATCGACCCAACCAGTTTCACGCTGGACGAGAGCATCTTCATCCTCAGCGCATTGTTTATCGGCGGAATCGGCAACACCAAGGGACCCATCCTCGGTGCCTTGTTTGTCGTGCTGCTTCCCGAACTATTGCGTTTCGTCGGGTTACCTGACACCATTGCAGCCAATCTGCGCCAAATCATCTATGGCTTGGCACTTGTATTGGTCATGTACTACCGACCACAAGGCATATTGGGCAAGACAATATTGAAGTAGCTATATGATTTTGCAACTCAAGGACATACACATCAGTTTCACGAATGCCCAAAACGAGACATTCGAGTTGCTGCGTGGTGTCAACCTTGATGTCGAGCAAGGCAAAATCACGGCCCTGGTTGGTGGTAATGGAACAGGAAAAACCACTTTGTTCAACATCATCTCAGGGTTTGAAAAGAATTATACGGGTGACGTGTCGTTTGAAGGCAAGAACCTCAACAAGACATCCGTTCACCGTATTTCATTAATGGGCATCGGGCGCCTGTTCCAGAACGGGCAGCTCATGGGAGGTCTGACCCTAATGGAGAACATGAAGCTGGCATCCAATGACTCAACCGGAGAAAAGCCCTTTTCCTCGCTGATCCTCCCCAAGAAATGGAAACAGGCCGAAGCGAAGAAAGAGTCTCAGGTACGGGAGATTCTCAACCGCATCTTTGGTGAGGGCAATAAATATTTGAATATGCTCGACGAGGATGCTTCAACATTTTCCTATGGCGAACAACGCATCTTGTCTTTGTGCTGCCTGCTGATGGGAGAGAATCGTCTGCTGTTGCTTGATGAGCCCACCTCAGGTGTCAACCCGAAGTATATCGACACCATTGAACAAATCATCCGCGAGATGAAAGACGATGAAGGCCTCACCGTGTTGCTCATTGAGCACAACATGCACTTTGTCAGGAAGGTGGCCGATGTGTGCGCCTATCTGGATGAGGGAATCATTGCCAAAGTGGGGCCTACTGCCGATGTGCTGGATGACAAAAACGTTCGTAACAGTTATTTGGGCCTATGAGTGAAATCCTGAAAATAAACGACCTGTGGAGCGGTTATAAAGCCGACCTTGACATCCTGCGCGGTGTGTCAATGGAGGTGCAGCAGGGTGAAGCCATCGGCATCATCGGGCTCAACGGCTCTGGCAAATCCACTCTGGGCAAAGCCATCATGAACATGATACCCTACCGCAGGGGCCAAATCTACTTCGAGGGCAATGACGTTACCGGGCTGACGACCAGCCAACTCTCCCACCGCGGCATCTCCATCATGCAGCAGGGGGGAAGGGTGTTCCAGACGCTGTCGGTGTGGGACAACCTGAAGCTGGCCCTGTCCAAGCATCCAGACACCCTGAAGACCCTGCAGGGCATCATCCCCATGCTGCAAGTCCCCAAAAAGGAACTGCAACGCACGATGGCCGACAAGCTGAGCGGCGGACAAAAGCACCAACTCTCGCTCGCCATGACCCTCGCCACCCATCCACGCCTCGTCATCCTCGACGAACCCAGCGCGGGCCTCTCCCCCAAGGCCGTGGATGAGATGTACCAACTGCTGCAAACCGTCCGCGACACCCTGGGCATCACCATCATCTTAATCGAGCAAAACATCGCCCGCGCCATCAACTATTGCAACCGATGCGCCATGATGCAGACAGGAAACATCAACATGGCATATGACAGATGTGAATTAGCTTTCGTTGAAAAGGAAATGTTTAATTTTAAGTAAAAGACCTAATGTATTCTCGAGAAGAATGGAATAAGATATATGAAATCCATTGGAACGATGCTCCTTGGATGAGTCAGATATGCGCTAATAATCATTTGAAGGTACTTGACAGGTTTCTAACCGATGTTAAGGGAAAACGATTATTAGATTATGGATGTGGTAACGGTCTAATCGCTTATCACTATTATGAAAAGGGAGCTATAGTTGATATGGCAGATATCTCAGACAATCTCGTGAATTGGTTAAAGAAGAGATATACTGAAAAAAGCATACGAATTTTCCAAGCAGCAACCCCTCAGGACTTATTCATCAACAAATATGATATCATTATAGCGAATTCAATAATACATCACATTAGACCTGATCTGTGGACTAGTTTTTTGAAAGGTTTTGCTGATTTACTTGAGCCAGGAGGTTTATTGTTGATCTCTGGGTGGGATAAGTCCGAGGAAATCGGCCAAACACACTGGGCTCCGTATGCCCAGAAAATGACCTGGCCAATCTCGTCTCTCAAGGATAGAGATATCGTCAATGTTAAATTTGAGATTGTTGAAGAGGTTGTTGAACCTATAGAACTAACATCATTTTTTACTCAGAGTAAAATATTCACATATTTTGTTTTTAAAAAAAAGTAACATGAAACGGTTTTCTAATTATTTAGTAATAGCATTTGTTCTACTGTGCGTAGTTCTAACTGGCTGCTTTTTGCAGAAGCGTGATACTGTTAAAATCGGTATTATCATTCCAATGACTGGCGCTGGAGCAGCCACTGTGGACTATTGGGTCAATGGCTTTAATATGGCTATTGAGGAATTGAATGCTCAGGATTCTGGAGCCAAATATGAATTGCTTTTTGAAGATTGCAAATCAGACCCCAAGGAATCCGTGTCTTGTTATAAGCGCCTGGAAGTACAAGGTGTTAAATATTTTATCGTGGTGGGTGGTCAGTTCGCTATGGCCGTCGCACCTTTAACCAAAGGCAAAGATGTGGTGCTATTTACATCGGCTGATTATAATGAAGCGATTCTAAACGTAACAGATTGTGCGTTCAGAATCTTTCCAAGTGCCAACACTTTAGGCAAGACAGTTTCAGATTTCATGTACAATGAGCTCAAGGTAACCAAAGCCGCAACAATCACACTGAACACAGTTCCGTGCCTACAAGCCCATAATGTGTTCTGCCACAATTTTGACCAATTGGGAGGGAACACTGTTTATGAAGATGTATATAACATTGGAGCTTTTGATTTCAGGAACTCTGTGAATAAAATGGCTCAAAATGACGTGGAGGGCATTTTCATCACAGGCTTTGGCATATCGCCCGCCGCTTTCTGCTCTCAGATGGCTGGCAATCCGAAGTTTGACAACATTCCCTTCGTGGGAGATATGAACCTCTCAGTAAAGAGTTTTGTGCAAAATAAGAAAAACGATAAAGTGCAAGTCTATTATGCCGATGCTGTCATTGATGACGCATTCCTTAAGATCTATAAAGACAAATATGGTGAATCAGCAAATTCTTATTGTGGCTGCGCCTATCTCATTCCCAACATCATCAATCAAGCCCGCAAAGGGGTAAAGGATCCTAATGACATCAGCAGTCAGAAATCATTTTTGCGAGGCAGAACTATTCAAAGCGAGGTAGCGAGCATCTATATTGACGAGAAAGGGAATGGAGAAATGGACATGGCAATCTATAAACAATGACAATCATGGACAAGAAGGATATTATTTATAAATTCTTTTCTGACAAAAACAAGACGCTTGATGACTTAACTAAAGACATCAATATCGAGGATTTTGTTGGAGGTCTTAACATCCTTGATAAGGGGAAAATAATAACCTATGGTGCAAATGTACGTTTAAACGTGGAGGCTAATAGCGATATCATTCCTTTCAACTATAGCAACGTCAAATCTTTTGATGCAAAGGTAGTTGCAAAAAATGTAGAAGACGGATTCAGAATTCCTGACTTTCTCACGAGATTTGGCCTTCAAGAAATATTATTTAGAGTTGATTTTAAAATTAACAATAACACTATAAAAGTATTAAAAATTAATTGCCGGAGTCATGTTTTGAATCCTTACAGAGATGATGATAATGAATATATAAATAAGGATGATGATAATGATACCATAAATAACAAACTTTTTGAAGATTTTTTTGATAAAAGTTCAAATACTTTTTTGCATGAGAACCTATTAGCCTTATTTTCTTCATCACCTTCATCTAATCTAGCCCACGTATGGGTGCTAGGAGAAGACCCAGATACCAAGGCTGGAGATGGCAGATTTCTTACACATATTTTAGCGATTTCAGATGACACCAATAAATTTAATCATCTCATTAATTATATTAGAATAAGTTTTCTGGAGTTTGTGATTATACTGAAGTCTCGCAAGTCATACGATGCGATTGAAAGAAAAGAAGCCATTAAGGCTGCTAAGGCAGCAATTATGTCTCGCAATATGAGCCACAATTTAGGTAGTCATGTCATGTCTTATCTTAAAACCAACCTCGGCTCGGTTAAAAGTATTTTGAAAGATAATGTGTTATCGGTTCTGCTTAAGGACGAAAAGTTAAACCCCACACTATTCAATACGCAGCAATTCAACACCGACAAATTGACACTTCCTTTTCTTGTGGGTTTAGGACGTTTCATCTCCTATTTACAGGAAAGACAGGATTATATTGCTACAGTATCCACAAATTATAATCCATATTATTTTTCGGTTAATTTTAAAGACTTCATATATGACGAATTGAATAGCGACAAGCGATATGAGCGGCACCCTGACCGCACAAACTTAAAGCCTGATAATATTTTACTGGGCAACATCGCTAGATCTGAAGGATTGGGGCGGTACACTTCGCCCACAAACAAGGATGGTTCAACACTTAGCAATATAGTCTTAAAGTTTAGATCCACCTTTGACGGTTCCCCTGTAGAGCGACTTGAATACGAAGATCAATCAGGTAGCAAACACGTTGTAGTTCCTGAATTATTCTATAAAGAAAAAGTCAATATCGCAAAAGACGAACTGTACCAGATGCGACAGTACGAGTTCAGTCTACCCGGCGGCACCGTTGGCCGACAAGCCATCTTCTCAATCATTGAGAATGTGATTAGAAATGCTGCAAAGCATGGCAACTGGAGAGAACAAGGACAACTGGAGCTCACCATGGATATTTTCACAAAGGAAGATGTGGAAAATGAACAACCTAACGATGAATTGAAAAAACGGTTGCCAATTGATGACCAAGCCGATGATAAATCATTATCACTCAAAGAAGTCCTTAAAAAATTCTACAATGGTGAGGGCTCTTACGACTATTATCTTATCACATTAACAGAAAATCTAGTCTCCACCCCTGACTCTCTCAAAGAACTGCGTAAGGCTTTACATGAAGAGTATGTTAATATTAACAACCGAATGCTTGAGACCAATAAAGGTATCAAGGAAATGAGAATTTCTGCGGCTTGGTTGAGATCCCTGGGTAATGACCTTGAGTTGTGCCCGTTCAATGAATCTAACGATGGAAAAGGGGAGAAAGAATGGGGAAAAAATTGGGATAAGCAGCCACCTGTTCTTTACATAAGGTTGTCAAAGGACCACCATAATCAATGTCATTTACAATACATCTTTTGTATTATGCGCCCTAAAAAGGTTGCATTTGTCTCATCGAGATTTGATAACCAAAGCCATGACGGATACTTCTTCTTATCACCCAAGCAATACTTGAGATTCCCAAACAAGAATTTTGAGTTTGTTGTCTATCTCGACGAGAAGATAATTATCTATAAAAGAGACATGATAGCAAAAAAAAGGAAAAAAGAAGAAGAAAACACACATCTAAATAAGGGTTTATTTGAAGCGGCCATGAAAAAGTTTGAAGAAGAAATGACATTACTTGAAAAAGCGAGATGTCTCTCATCTCAACGGTTCTATAAATTATCAGAGCTTTGGAAAGAAGATTATTCTAAAGCCATAAAAGATATCGATGAGTTGATTTCAGATATCAACACTATCAAAAATGGGCCAGAAGAAGATGTAAAGAAAAAAACAGAAGAAGGCTTTAAGAAGAAAACTGGAGAAATATATCTACGTTTATATCAGCACCTATCGGGTTGGGATGGAAAGGAAAAGATACTTATCGATGATGGCAAAGCCGAATTACAGCATCATAACGAAAAGAAATCTTTAGAAGAAGGACACAAATACGCATCCACCATTGAAGAAAAAAAGGAGTACAAGAAAAAGATTGAGAACCTATTAACTCCAAAGGAACTTACTTTCAATCTCAATACTGAAGACAATGATAACATCAAATATTGGTATATCAGACATTTAGAAGAGAAAAGAGAGTTCAAGAAGAAAGCAATTAATTACAACAAAGAACTCGATTTTTCAGAAGGAATTACTGGTGACAACTCAACAGATCGCCTCGTTCGCAATGAGTCAAAGACAAAACTATGGTTCTATAAGCATCTTCATGCCATGAAGCAACAAGTTGCTATTTTTGATGAACGTATTTTCTCTAAAGTCACGGGGTTGGATGAATCTGATTTCGTTAGCCCAGGAGTATCCTGGGGGAAAGACTTGAAAGCAGACAAAAAGTATCTAAAATCTCAATTCTCGTTTAGCGACAAGGACAAACGAACCATTGACAAAAAATTATTGAATCGTAAACAACTGGAAAGATTTATAGAGAAAAGGAACCTAAAACTAGAAGTATCCAATTGCCCTTCAGATATAAAAAAGGCAGATGCACAAAATCATATGGGAGCAACTTATATATACAAAAAACTTTTTATCTTCTCCTTTATACGGAGCATTGAGGATACTAAATGCTTCAATCTCTATGGCATTAATATTGATAAAGGAAAGCCCAATTATTCAGAATGTATAAAGTATGCTACTATCAGTTGGAACGACTCGAAGAAACAGCTAGTGTTTAATCCCAGCATTGAACAAAGACCAAAATGGATGAAGTTTCATTCATTATCAATTCATCAGGGACTTTTAGATAAATTCTATGCTGCTTTTGGGATTCAAAAAGAAGATGTAGAAGCAAAGGAGAATCTCACGAAAGATTTATATGAATACTTTATCATTGATGCAAAAAAACAAATGATTAATCTTCTAGAAGACAAAGACAAAGACAAAGATAAAGACCCGAAAATCTCTCGTTATTTCTTGCCTGGAATGGTCATCCATTCTGGCAGGTCAAAGCCAAGCAAAGAAGATATGCCTCAGCGTCTTCCTTTTATCCCTTATTCTGCGATTGAGCAAGCCGTGCTTGATTGCAAGTATTCTATTGTTGAACTTTTAGATTATGCCCGTTATGAGTAAAACTGTTATTGTATTTTCAACACGTTTTATCGATCCTCTTTTTGATGACCGTCTTTTTTCAAAAGGTCATTATGATCGCGAGGTTTTTTCATCCAAGAAGTTGGCCGACTTCTTTTGGGATGATATTAAAAAAGACACCGTTTTTCTCGAATCATTGTTAACAACTGACAATTATTTTGTTAATGAAAAAAAACAAGATTTAATACAATTTCTTTCTAAGAATCAAGATAGCTTTAAAAATCTCATTAAGGAAAACAACATCCAAACCTCCTTTTCTACAGAGGATTTTACTTGGACTGGTGATATATTCGCTGAGGATATTGATTTACCCTTAATAGAAGAATTGTCAGAAAAAATCGAAGCCTATTACAATAGTATTGAAAAAACACAAATTGAAAATGAAGATAGCCTTACATTATGTGGCAGGCTCAAAAAAGATACCAATAATGTACAAACACCATATAATCTTGACAAAGAAGCCAATACGCAATTATCACCTGGTCCTTGGTTACATTATCGTTTCTCTTATTACAAGTTAAAAAATAAGAATAGTGATGATGTTGCGGTTTACGCCGTATGGCCTTTATATAATATTAGCCCTCTAGTTAATGGAAACTCTCCATGGGTTGAAGCATTAGTGGATCAATTTTTGAATGTTCTTAACCCTGGTGCAGAGGAACTTTTTCTAATACTCCATGATAATGATATAGAAGACCATACACCTTTCAAAGTAATTATTGATGACAAACTTGGAAGGACATCAAGGCACGTCGCATTGTTCCAGCATGATAGCATAGATGAAATTGGCAGTTTTCTCTTAAAGGCCCCAAATAATAGCTGTCCAGAAGATGTCAGGGATTATGTTGAAGAGATATTCATAGAGGCTCGAATACGTAATTGGCTCTTTGAGGCCTATGACTATATCACAAATGATGATATATACAAATTATGGAAAGCCGCAGCCAATTTGATAAAACTTAATGAGAAAGAGTTTAAAGATATCTATGAAATAGCTGATAAAATTGAAGGAGGTACACCAACTGCCACGAAACAGCATTTAGATGAACTAAAACTTAATCTTATTAGTATCCTCAATCAAAAGCTGGGAGAATACATGATTATAAGATAATCCTGAAAGACTAAATTATTATGAGCAAGTATAGCGCCACAATTCTTATTGTCAAAGATACAGTAGGAGAACCAAAATATAAATATAAATTCAAAGAGTTAAAGAGCGACCAAGAGCCTTTCTTCAAGTTCTTATTTAGAGTATTACAACGGGATGCCAATCATTTATCAAGATGGACGCCTGATAATCAGATAGCTGAAGGTTGTAAAATACGTATTAATATCTATACTCCTAATGAAATCATTAATCAAAAAAATCTAAACAAGGCAATACCATTCGGACAAGGGACGTTAATGGGTGTCAATGAAAAAATACCCATTATTCATCTTGTTTTAAATGATTTCTTAAATAATTGTCCACATACTGAGAGTGAAAAGTTGCATCGATTAATTCCTAGATACTTCCAAATAATAGATAGCAGCATCTGGAATCACTATGTTCCAATGGTAAAATTTGATAAGTCAAGTGATAGCTTTTACTCCTTCTTCTCCAATGCAATAAATGAGATATATGACAACTATACTAACGGGGTATATAAGATAGAAGTGGCTGGCGAGTTTGCTGATATTAACGCAAGAATTCTTCAGCAATCCTATTTAACCGGGCATCACGGAACAGGTGTAGCGCCATTTATCTTTCATTCTGAAGGATATATAAAAAATCTTATTGATGACAAACTCAAGTCTAATCGTAACATCAATCGGATTTGCGAGAGGAAGTGGCGTTTTTTGTTGGTGGATGACAAAGCTGAATCCCCTATGGCCCCATTTGATGATATGACTCGATTTGATGAAGTAAAAAAAGAATATCTTGTTACTAAATTTAAAATCATTAAAAATAGATTGGAATCGACATTTAATGACTATCCTAATTTCATGATTTTTGACAATAAGGAACAGGTAAATGACAATAGAAACGGAATCATGATAGAATCTGTTTGTAGTATTGATGAAGCAAAAAAGGCTTTACAGAACAAAGAATATGATATCATTCTTTTAGACTATCTGCTGGATAAAGGAAAGGGTGGAGGCTATGAGTATGGCTATGATCTATTGAATGAAATTAACAACGATAAAAGCAAATATGAGCACTATATCATTGGCCCAAGAGATTGTTTCTATTTTATGTTCATATCGGCTTATCCAACAGCTGTTCAAGAGCGGTTGCTTGCCGAAGGCTTAAACCAGCATGAGAGGTATTGGAACATCAACGTTGGTGCCTGCCCTACAAACACACCCCAACTCTTCTTGTACAATCTCTTGAAATTCATGTATCGCAGGATGGAGCGTCTGGGAATCGACAAATTATCTTACGAAGAAATCCTTAAGCTGATTCTTGAGATTTTTAATCCCGAGGACGGGAATACCGTGAGGGAGATGGCAGATGAAAAGTATCGAGATGTGTTGAGCCTGCAATACCATTATCGTAGGATGTTAAGCGACGTCGATATTCCCGAGAATGGAGGCAATGTGTTTAATAACAAAAAGTCGGTGCTAGTCACTGATTTTATTCAGCAGAATGATTGGCTAGGGGGATTTCTTGAGCACCTCTCACATCTGGTATATCTAGTAGCATTTGGCACAACACAACAGTGGGTCGAGATGTGGGAAGAATACCTTTATATCAGACCACATCTGGCTCAGATAGAATCACCGTCTGAAAAAGAAAAAGAAGAAGAAGGAATAAAGAAAGAATACGTGAGTAAGTGGATTGAGGATTATATCTCGAAGCTAAAACGACAACAACGATGAGTAAAGGATATTTTTTTGAATTAAATCAACGTCTATCGGCGATTGAGGAAGGTATAGCCATCTTTGATTACACACCATTGCGAGCCTATGACGACGCTCAGCAAGACAACAGCGAAACGGCGAGATATCCTATCAACATGGTTATCACTGCTGATGTGGTGTGTTTTAAACTCCATTATTTCACATATCATCATAATAATTATGGAAATAATAAAAATTATGGAAATAATAAATTCTTAAGTTATCATCGCCATCTAGACAGTAGTCTTAACAACGAGAGGGATGAGAAGTGGGGTTTAACGCATGTCGAGGATGTCATTCTTGAGCTCCCTTTTACCGCCGATGCGACCTCTAGATTGTCGGACATCATCAAGGATTCCTACAATACAGAATTCCCACAAAGGTTTAACACCGATGGAAATCTCCATGGTTATCTTGAGCACTTGATTCGAAATCAATTCGATAAAGAGCGAAAAGTCACATCCCCAGTTTCAGATAGGCCATTAGACATATATTATTCTTCGCAGTGGCTCATGGATATCTATGATGATTCTAAGAAGGTCAATCCCTTTGAGAACTATGATAAAAATCTTGGAATCACTAAGTTCCTGCGCAAACTGATTCTTGACTTCATGTTTGACTTGAAGCATTCAGATGTCTTTCAGTCGAGCACGTATTTCCAGAGAATGCACACAGGCTTGATGTCCGATTTCTATTTCTCTGCCTTGATGCACAAGTGCGAGTTCTTCTACTACCGAGACTTGATAACGAGTGAAATCGAATCAATAAAGGATGATACGAATAAAGATAGTTTCACTTATCTGTATGCCAAAGAATTGTTTAAAGCCCAGGAACTGTGGACAAGTGACATCATGAATCCTCTTTCTGAGAGTTTTTTTGAACATGATTTTCCCGATTGGAGTATCCAATTATCATCTATGTTCATTGAAAAAATGAATGCAAAAAAATGGAATTCATGGTTTGCTACTCCTGAGGAAGAGATGCGTCGTGTTTATTTCACCATGAATGAGTGGGGTAAGCCTTGTAATTGTAATGCTGATACCCTAACAGAATTCCTTGATTTAAGCATCAAGGAAGATGAGGGAATTAAATCAATGCTGGCTTTTCAACAAGAAAATAGAGAAAAGGTTTCCCGTTGGTTTCTTAGTAGATACGATTTTAACGATGTGTTCCATATTCACTTCTTTAAATGGTTCAATTTGGCTTTTTTATTTTTCATTTTAACCTTTTTAGCTTTTTTATTCTTTGGCAAACAATACATAGAAAAGTCTTTTCCGAGGCTGATAGAACAAATTATGAAAAACACCTCTTATATCGGTATTCTTGCCATTATTTTGCTTATTATCAGGAGTTTTCTCTCGATGAACAGAGCCGAAACTTTGATCTCTGCCCGCTGGCAATTATGTGCTAAAAGGTTACTTGAAATAATTGCCAGCCTTTGTGTCTTCTTCTTTTTTATTATAGAAGTTATTAAGAAAAAATCAATATTATTTCAATGCGATATGCCAGCGTTTTTGATATGGGCCGTCGCAATCTTGCTTGTTCCTCTCTTTAATTTGATTAATCGTTACTTGATATGTAAAAAATTAGAGATTAAACCAATATTTTCCAATCTCAATCATTTTATCAAGCGGCAGTTTTTGATACATCCATTTCGTAATATGCATATCTTGCTACCTAAATTGTTTGCATCAATTACTGCTGCATGGCTAACATTGTCTACAGGATATGTGATCTATCATTCATTCTTCAATGTGAAAGTATCTCTCTTTACTCCAATAGTGATAACTACTATAGTTATCAGTTTCACTATGTCGAGAATCTCACGAACCATGCCAACAGCATCTTCAAAACTGTTTTTATTCAGAGCATTTGAGATTTCCATCATCAGTTATTGTATCGCTTTGGTTATAGGTCTTGTTGCTATCAACTTCGTTGGTGAAAGATATATGCTTCAATATTGCAATAATCTAGAGCTAGCACAAAAAAAAGATGGCACAAGTTTTAAAAGCGATACGATTATTTCAAATAATAACGATACTTTAATCATTAGGGGAGCAGGTAATCGTATAAATTGGATAAAAAGAGATGTAAAGAAAACAGAATTCTGTCGCGTAGCAGATAACGCTAACAATGAATCTAAGAGATTAATTGCAGTGAAACATACAATTCAAGATACAAATCATGATTTGTTTATTATGCCAGAGTTTTTGAAGATGTTCTCTTTCATTACGATGTTCATTGGAATTTTCCTGCAAATGGCATTCTTTGATACGAGGCAAATGACGGACTTCTAACTAAAACGCTTAGGAAAGTTTGGAGGGTTGTGGTTGCAATCCGTTGGAGCTGACTGAGAAGGGAACCGAGGGGGGAATCGGGCCGTTTTTGTATTCCCCCCTTTTGGGATATAACATACTAATCGAGTGATGTTACAAATTAATCATTGATTTGCAATCTACTGATAGCCAAATGTTTTCATTAGTTTATACTATCACACAATCAGTATGAGATTAGTGTATAATATCATTCGATAAAACCTCCAGCTCCACGGAGCACGAGTAACTATCTGATATACAGATAGTTACTCGTTGATTCTATTGGAGCCAGATTGCTCCAAATGATATTTACTGATA
>JAEEGL011152858.1_pt1 | contig 14870 bp, 10 predicted proteins | sample 9134231 | NCBI WGS metagenome assembly JAEEGL01 (sample SAMN16246548, study PRJNA631951) | gut metagenome | biome: gut microbiome; feature: rumen; material: fiber-attached | host: Bos | place: Iran: Karaj | collected 2018-10
CCGGCCCTGCAGGCACCTCTCTGCAGGGCGCCCTGGATCGCTGTCCTCGGCGCCCTGTCTAACAGCCCTGCGGCCCTGGCGCGCGGCAGGTCAGCCCTGACACGTCCAGACAGCGACAAGCCCAGACAGAAGCCGGGCAGGACAAGAAGCGCGGCCGTCGCAGACAGAACCCAGCCAGACAGAACCTCGCGGCTGGCGAAGAAGCGCCCGTCCGCCCCGGCGTCCCGCAAGACCGCTCTCGAGGGCACCTGCGAGGCCAGCCAGAGGCTCGCCGCATGTCCCCGATCTGCCCCTGCGCCGGCGGTAAGCCGGCTTCAGCCTGCAGATCTGGCCAGTCCGACACGCTGCTTGGAAAAAATTTTCATTCGCCTCAAAAGCTTGCCGGCACCCCGTCCCCGCCCTTCCTCCTTCCTTCCTCCTTTCTTCCCCACTTCCCCGTTCCCCCTGTTCCGCGCCGCTGGCGCAGGAGGCAGCATGCCAGCCGACTCTTCCAGGAATGAAGCCTCCGCTTCGTCAGGCTTTGCAGCCTTCCTTGCCTGCGCCGCCGCCATCGCCCTTGGCCTGCGCATCTTTGGGCCCGAGGCCAAGGCCCTGCTGCTCTGGCTTGCCGGCACGGCCTGCCGGCAGGCAGGCCTGTTCTCGGAGCGCCATGCCGAGGCGGCCCGGCGCATCGAAGCCCTTGATCCGGCGGCCCTCAGCCTTGGCTTCTGCATCGAGCTCGCCAACAGCGCCTGCTTCTGGCACGCCCTGCTGCTTGCCTGTCCTCTGGCGCTGGCTGCCCTTGTCTGGTCCTGGCGCATCTCCCCGGCCGACGTCTTCCGACGCAGCCTTGGCATGCAGGAACTCCTGCAGGCAAGCGCCCCCTTCAACGCCTGCGTGGCGCCTGCCGTGAACTGGCCCGGCGGCATCCTTGCCGAGCCGCTGGACAGCGGCCCCTGGATGGCGGGCCGCCAGCCCATCCAGTGCGCCGCGGCCTTTGGCCTGCTGAAGGGCCCAGACGGCAGTCCCATCCCGGCCTCGGAGCTGCTGGAGGAGGGCCGGCTTGCCAACCCCGCCTCGGTCTGGCTGCGCCCGGGCTCCCAGGCCAGCTTCGACAGACAAAGGGCGACGGCCTGGCTGGCCGGCCAGCTGGGCGCGCCCTGGGACGGCTGGGACGCCCTCCCGCCCCACCTGAAGAAGCTCTCCCTCGCCTGGATGCTCTTTGCCACGGACAGGAAGCGGGAGGCACAGGTCCTGCTCGACGAGCTGAGCCTCTCCTTCCGGGCCCCGCAGGCGCCGAGCCGGACCCGGTTCAGCCGGCGCTTTCCCTTTGTCCTGCCTGCCAGGCCAGGCCATCCCTATCTGCTCAACTGCCGCCTGCCGGGCGAACTGGCAGCCCTTGCCCGGCAGCTGGTCTGCGAGGGGCCCTGCGCCGAGGCCCTGGCGCCCCACCACAGCTGGGCGAACCTCGCCCTGCTCAGCCTCTACGAATGCGCCCGGCGCAAGGGCGTGCTGCCCACTTCGGAGTTCATCTGGCTCAGGCCCGTGGACCGCAGGCTCTACTATCTCTGCAACAATCTCGGCCGGCGCTCCGTCTGGCCCGAGATTGCCGGCGCCTGGTCCCACTACCAGGCCGAAGCCCTCCTCGGCAGGTCGGATCCGGCCTTTGGCGGCCTCGGCGAGCCCCATGTCGAGGAGGCCTGCGACGCGCTGGAGGCAGCCCTCTTCGACGAGGGCTGGATTGCCCCGGAGCGGCTCTCGCCCAAGCTGCGCCAGCGCCTCCAGACGGAATGACGGGGCCAGGCCGGCCCTGCTTCCGCTGCCACGGGGACTGCTGGGCCCTGCGCCGCAACCACGCTTCGAGCCAAGCTTCCGGACCAGGCTTCCGGGCCTTGCACCGCATCCTGCACCACATTCTGCACCAAAACCTGCACCACATCCTGCCCCCCAACCCCGCAGACGGAACCTGCCGCCGGACCTTGCAGCCGGGATCTGCCGCCGGCCTTTGCGCCAGTCCCCGCCTCCGGCCTTGCCGCCCCCTGCTGGAGACCTGCCATGCCAAGACCTCCCCGCCAAGGCCGCTACGGCCTCGACCCCCGCGAAGAACACGCCAAGGAAGAGCTCGTCCGCGACGTCCGTCCCCTCTGGACGCGCCTGCACGACGCCCTGCTGGAGCGGCCGGGCTTTCTTGCGACCATGCTCTTCGGCACGGGATGCATGCTCCTCTGCCCGGCGGCCAGCTCCCTCCTGCTCCCGCTTCTGCTCGGCCTCTCCCTCAGGCGCCGCTTCGCCTCGCGCTTCGACTGCCTGCCCATGCGCGTGCCCCAGTCCTGGCCCGGCCTGGACTTCGGCGACGTCCTCCCCCAGGGAGGCTTCCACAAGGCCCGCGGCACCTTCTACGTGGGCAACGAGCTCGGCACCGGCCGCGAGCTCTGGATATCCCGGGAGGACATGCTCACCCACCTGCTCGTGCTCGGCACCACCGGCGCCGGCAAAACCGAAACCCTGGTGTCGCTGGCCTTCAACTTCCTGGCAGCCGGCTCAGGGCTGCTCTACGTGGACCCCAAGGCAGCCCCCAAGCTCGGCGCCCAGATCTACACCATGTGCCGGCTCGTGGGCCGCGACGACGACTTCCTCCTGCTCTCCTATATGGCTGACAAGAAAGCCCAGGCCTCCATGCGCATCTTTGGCCACATGCGCACCCCCCTGCGCCAGTCCAACACCCAGAACCCCTTTGCCGTGGGCACGGCCAACCAGCTCACCCAGATCCTCTTCTCCCTCATGCCCGCCGGCGACGACAAGGGCGGGAACGCGATCTTCTCCTCGAACGCCCAGACCCTCATCTCCGGCCTCATGGCCGTGCTCGTGGAGATGCGCGACCGCGGAGAGACCCCCCTCTCCATCGGCGTCGTGCGGCGCTACCTTTTGAGCATACCCGAGATAACCAAGCTTGCCCTGCGCGAGGATCTCTCCGAGAAGACCATACTCTCCCTCCGGGCGGCCCTGGCCACCGTGGGCTGGGAAAAGGGCCTGCCCCTGGACCGCCAGCCCCGCAGCTTCGCCGAGCAGTACAGCTACGCCCGTGCCTACTTCGGCAGGGCTCTGTCCCTGCTCGTGGACAACTACGGCCGCATCTTCATGACCTCCCACGGCGAGGTGGACGCCGTGGACGTCATCACCAGCCGGCGCGTCTACGTCACCCTCATTCCCAGCATGGACAAGGATCCCAAAGAGCTCAAGAGCCTTGGCCAGATCTGCCTCTCCTCGGTTCGCAACGCCTGCGCCGTGGGCCTCGGCGACGTGGTGCAGGGACGCCTTGCCGACGTGCTCGGCGCTCTGCCCACGGACGCGCGCACGCCCTTCGGCGTGATCGTCGACGAGTACGCGGCCATCGAGACGCCGGGCTTCGAGATCCTGCTCACCCAGGGCCGCGGACTTGGCATAGCCTGCGTGGTCGCCTCCCAGGACTTTGCCGGCATCAAGCGCGCCTCCCCCGAGGCCGCGGAGCAGATCGTCGCCAACTGCAAGCTCAAGATCTTCATGTGCCTCGAGGACCCCAGCCAGACCTTCGCCCTCATCCGCTCCCTCGCCGGCAGCGGCTTCACCCTCGAGGCCTCGGAATGGAAGGGATCGCCGGGAAGCACGGCCTACGCCGACACGCTCGGCGCCAAGGCCTGCCTGCGCTCCCGCGTGGACTTCCGCGATTTGCAGAAGCAGGTCGAGGGCCAGATGACCGCCTTCTTCAAAGGGGAAATGATACGGGGCCGCACCTTCTACGCCTGTCCGCCCCTCGGCATGGACCAGGAGCTGCGCCTCAGCTACCACTTAAGGCTCCAGGCGCCGGATCCGTCCCTGCTCCAGCTACGGGAGGGGAAGATAGGCGCCCTTGCCAGAGCCTGCCGGGCCCTGGCCCAGGGACGAGCCCCTGCGCCTGTCCGCCCAGGCCCGCTGCCGGGCGCCCTTCCCGCAGCCGGCCGTGCCTTCGCCCTCTTCAGGGCCGTGCCTGCCCAGCAAGACATAGGCGCCAACGAGCGCGCCCTGGCGGCCCTGCTTGCCCTGCCCCTGGAAGCGGAGCTCCTCCACGACAGCCAGCAGGACGGCAAGGCCAGCGGCGACGCCAGAGGGGGGCAGGTCCAGGCTGCCTAGACCAGCATCCCGCCAGGCCTGCGCCAAGGACGGCTCTCCCGCGCCAAGCCCGGCTGGCCTGCCATGCTGATAGCCCAGGAACAGGACGCACCGGACCTGCTGCACCATTCCATCCGCAAGGGCAAACGATGCACTGCATTGTCTCCGTTTTTTCTGGACTCTCTCAAAAACTATTTGCCAGTTTTCGCGTTTCACGATAAAGCTCCTGAAAACGACACGGCTGGATAACCCGCGTCCCGTTGACAAGGAGCTCCTTTTCATGTCCCAGCAAAAAACGCTGAACCAGCATAAATCGCTTACCCTGCGCAAGCTCTTGGCGCAGTGCCTGCAGAGGAAGGGCACCGTTTTCTCTGCGGAAAGCCTCTTTCTCGAAGGCAAGCAGAAGCGTCTTCCCGATCTGATGCGCGATGCGTCGGAAACGGAATTCATCCTCGACGAGATCTTCGGCGAGCGCTTCGAGCGACTTGTCACCGACATTGCCGACTACGGCAGGCGCCGCGAGTACGAATTCGAGGGGCCGAGCGAGACCCCGGCCGACCGCATGGCCCAGCGTTGGCTCAACGGCGACATCAGCGACCTGGACGTCAAGGTAGGCCGCGGCAAGCGCAGCGAGCCCCACGTCGTGGACGGCCATCGCCTGTCCTTCGGCGAGTGCCTCGCCAGGCTCGTGACCGAAGCTGCGGAGAGGGACTTTTCCCGGGACACGCTCTGGTGGCTCTCCTGGCATATGGACTACAGCCTCGACTGGCTTCTCTTCGGCGTGGGCACCATCGCCAAGTCCTCTTTCCACAACACCTGCGATCCCTCGACGGCCCCGCTGGATCCCTCGCTTTTGGCCGGCAACGACGGCAGCTTCGACGATACCCTAGAGCAAATGGTCGCCTCCATCCAGACCGTCTCCGAGATCAAGGCCATGCGCGGCACCACCACATGGCGGGGCGCGGACTGGAACTGGCTGATGAACGGCAAGACCCATACCACACACGTATGCAGGGCCCCCACCCTGCCCCTGTGCGCGCGCTGCGTGAGCGCCTGGAACATCCAGCCTGTCATGCCCGAGATGCCGGATCTGCTGGCCTTCATCGACTGGCTCTACGTCTACATTCTGCGCGAATTCTTCGTGGTCGAGCCGCTGGCCAAGGGCGACTGGCGCCAGCAGCTCTTCGCCACCATCGCCCGCGGCAAGAACAAGGTCCTCATCCTCCTCGGCACCACGCCCCAGGCCGGCACCCAGTACCGCCTCGGCAAGGCTACGCCCGGCAACGCCGTGGTCAAGCTGGCCTACTTCATCGAGTTCATCGTGCGCCGATTCGGGCGCATCGGCTTTCTCCAGTACCTAGCCATGGTCAACGAGGAGGCCCACGCCCGCGGCTTTTCCAGCCTGCTTGAGGTGATGGAGCGCAGGAGCTGGCGCGACGACAAGTCCGAGAATGACGACGACGAAGACTTCGACAGCGAAGACTTCGAGGACGAGGACGACGGAGAGGAGGTGGCCGATGCCTCCACCAGGGCATCGACGCCGGCCAAGGCGGCCTCGACCAGAAAAGCCCAGACCAGAAAAGCCTCAGAGAAAGCTTCAGGGGAGGCCTCGGAGGAAGCTTCAGGGGAGGCCTCGGAGGGAGAAGCGGCTGGCAAGGATGCCAAGCCGGCCAAGAAACGGGCCAGAAAGGCCAAGGCATCTCCCGATGCGCCCTGCGAGCCCGATGCGCCTGACGCCGCTGAGAGCGCAGGCGCCCCCAGCGGAAATTCCGGCAAGGCCTCTGATGCTGAAAAGGGGGCCAAAACCGCCAAGAACGCCAAAACGACCAAGACGGCCAAGAACGCCAAGTCGGCCAAGAACGCCAAGTCGGCCAAGAGCGCAAAAGCGGCCAAGGATGCCAAAGCGGCCAAGAGCGCCAAAACCGCCAAGGCGGTTCCGGCTGAGGACGATGCCGGCAAGAACGCCAAGGGCGTGGTCGTCCGCAGGAAGGCGAAGCCCGCCGATGCTGCCAGCGCCGCAACCGGCCAGCCTGAAGGTCAGCCCGAAGACCAGCCTGAAGGTCAGCCGGCAAGCCAGCCCGAAGGTCAGCCAGCAAGCCAGCCCGAAGCTCAGTCCGAAGGCCAGCCTGAAAGCCAGTCCGAAGCTCAGTCCGAAGGCCAGCCTGAAGCTCAGTCCGAAGGCCAGCCTGAAGCTCAGCCCGAAAGCCAGTCCGAAGGCCTGGCTGAGGAACTCGCTGGCGAACAGCCTGAGGATCTGGCTGAGGACCTGGCTGAAAGCCTGCCTGAAGACCTGCTTTCTGCGCCGGGCACGCCCGAGGAAGCCGGAGAGAACGCTGACCAGAACTTGCAGTCGTCCGCCAAGCGCCGCCGTCCGGCAGTCGCTGCCGGCTTTCTGCGGCGCCGCGGCAAGCCCCGCGGCTGAGGAGCGCCACGCCATGTTCGACCGTCCCGACACAAAGCCCTTTTTTCCCGACGAAAACGACGTCATCGTCTCCGTCTTCTCCTGGGACACCCTGCCCCCGGAAGACGGCCGCTTCGTGAGCCTGCGCAGCACCGACGGCAGCTTCCTGACGCCCGGCCTCGTCACCGGCCTACACGGCACGCGCAGCTCCAACACCGTCATCGGGCACGTCAAGTGCGCCCTGGCCCGCCAGGGCACGCTCCAGAACTTCACTATCAAGGCCTCCGAGCTGATCATCCCGATTCCCAAGACACAGTCGCTCACCTATATGATGGACCGCATCGACGCCCTCTCCGGCCCCCTCGTCAACCTCAAGCGCCTCAAGGCCAAGGCCGTCAAGCAGATCATGGGCCTGTGCACCCAGCCGCCCGCGAAAAGCGCAGACTTCCTGCCAAGGATGCGCGACGACCCGGCAGGCTTCTTCCTGCGCTTCTTCTCGGAGCCCACCCTCCAGGGAGTGCAGGTCGTCTACTGGGACTGCCCCGGTGCCTTCTTCAAGGCCGGCCTGTCCCCCACTGAGCTCTTCTCCGTGGCGACTGTGCGCCAGAGCTACCTCCGCACGCTGCGCTCCGTCCTGCCACCGCGCAACCTCCTCTCCGATCGGGCCCGCTTCAACGTGGATCGCTGCCTCGAGGAGCTCAAAAGCAAGTTCATCCTCAAGTAGCCCGCCTGCAGCTTCGGCGCCCTCTTGCAAAGGCAGTCCGATTGGAGACGCACTCCATTCATTGGGGACGCACACCATGGGGGAAGCCCTTTGCCGGTCCCTGCCGGACGGCACCCCTGGAGGCATGGCTTTTTCCTGCCGGCAATGCCAGCACCGGCTTCTGGCGTGTCCGTCCGGGCGTTCCGGCTTCGAAACGCCGGGAAACGCGGGCAGCCGCGAAGGCGGGAGGAAGCCCTGCAGTCTTCTTCAGTCCGGCCTGCAGGAGCGGCCGCATGCCGCCCCGCACCGCCGGGCATGTCCCTGGCAGGGGCAGCTGGAAGCCTGGCCGGACTGCCGCCTCCAGCCAAGGAACTGCCGGGCCACGCGCCGCAGGCGGAAGGGTGCCTCAGCGGAAGCTGAAGCCGTCCCAGGCCTCCCGCAGGCAGATCCTGAAGATCTCCCCGAGGTCGATTCTTCCCTTCGCATGGCCGGGCTGGAAGCCTCCCGACAGGACCCGATCCCAGGCTTGGCGAGCGAAGTCCTGCACGGCCTGCGGAGGCGCGACGAGGCCCTTTTCGGCGCCTGCCAGCTTGGCCTGCAGCAGCTCCTGTACGCCGTCCCTGACGGCTTCGCCGATGCCGGCCTGCGCCAGAAGATCCGCCAGGGCCGCAGGCGGAACGCCTTCATGCCCTTCGAGCCAGCGCAGGACGAGGAGTGGCCGGAGGATGTAGGTCCAGCGCTTGGCCGTCCGCGCTGCGGATCGGATCCGCCTTCAGCATGCCGGCTGCGAGGCTCTTGTAGTGGTGCCATGCGGCGATTGGCGAGAAGACCGTGTCCGCATGCCTGCGCAGAAGATGCAGCAGCGGCCCGCGCCTGCGGTAGACGAACGGAGATCTGATCCATTCGAAGACGGCGGCGTTGGATCCGCCGTAAAGCCTGAGCGCCTTGCGGACGTCCCATCCGCCGGCATCGAAGACGCCGCCGTCTCCCTGCTCGATCGTCGCCTCGATGACGTCCTTCTTCTCCGCAACGTCGAGATACCAGTCCGGATGATGCGCGTAGATGAAGCGGACGTCCCAGTCGGAATCCTTCGACGGGCATCTCCAAGCCCGGCTTCCGGCCTCGCAGGCGTAGAGGATGCGGACATGGTGCTCCCGCTCGCAGGCGTCGAGGCGCTCCTGGATCTGCCGGAGCAGGCTTGCAGGCACGGCGTCCAGCCCGGAAGCCGCCGCTTTCGGCAGGGCGTCGGGCAGAGCATCGGGCAGAGCATCGGGCACGGCATCGGACACGGCATCGGACACGGCATCCTGGGCAGTGCCGGCAAGGACAGGTTCAGGTCCGTCTCGGCCACGCGCAGATCCGCCATGCGCAGCTCCGCCCTCCTGCAGGCCGTAGGCTTCGAGCACGAGGGCAGGCGCCCGCTTAGGATCGTATTCCCGGGCAAAGGGGCTGTCCTCAAGCAAGCGTTCCGACAATGCCAGGCGCTCCCGGACAAGGGCGACCGCTTCCGGCTTGGACAGCCTGCCTTCGCGGATCTCCATGAGCTCGCCGGTGCAGGCGAGGGGGAAGGCAATCCTGCCTGTGGAGAGGAGCTCCTGCAGCTCGGAAGCCGCGCGCACGGCGTGCGCCAGCGCCTTGAAGTCGGCGCCTCCGCCAGCCTCGGCTGCTTCGGCCCGCGCGCCGTAGGCCGCAATGGCGCGGTCGAGGCGTCCGCTGAACTCCCGGAGCGGCATGCCCGCCAGATGCACCCTGCCGTCGAGGACGAGGGCAGGAGCGCCGGCGGGGTCCGTGCCTGCGCGGCAGTGCTCAGCGTGCCCGCAGTCCCGGAGCAGGCCGGAGAGCAGGTCCTGCAGGCGGAGGCCGGACATGTGCGGACAACGGCTGTCCAGCCATGCCCGGACGCGCTTCAGGACGTTCAGGCGCTCGCCCTTGAGGCTGTAGCGCTCTGCCTGGCCGATGCAGTATTTCGCGCAACTTCTGCCGCCGGCAAGGCTGAGCACCCTGAGCGGTTCCGCGAAGATCCTGTCCATGAAGGCGTCCTTGAAGAGAACGCACTCCCCGCATGAAAACGAGAAGAGCAGATCCATGGCGCCGGAGTCGCCGCGGGCCAGCAGCTCCAGCAACCAGCGCTGGAGCGGCCAGAGGCAGACGTCCACGTCGTCCGGGCCGCTCTGCAAGTGCTCGCCCGCCGTGGAGGAGCGGAGGCTGGCCGGCGTCTTCCCCAGCGCAAGGCTCTGCGGCGAGGGCAGGAAGATTCCCCTGCAGTCGAGATCCGATCTGCCCGCAACTGCCGTGCCATAGAGCGTGGAGCCTGCGCAGGCGAGGTAGAGAAGCCGGCTTGCATGCTCCCGGCACAAAGCCTGCGCCATTTCGAGGGCGGCTCGTCGGCCTTTCGTCATGGAACGCCTCCTGAAGGGCTGGGCGCAGCCTGCCGAAAGCAGGCTCCGCCTGCAGCGCCTTGCTGTGGCTGCCATGCAGCCGGCGCAGCGTCAAGGCTTCGGCAGCCGTTCCGGCAGTCCGCCAGATCCGGCAGGGGGGGGCTGCATCCATGCCTGTCCAGCGATCGGGTTCACGCTGCGCAGCCGGCCCCGAAGGACTCCTGACGGGCGCCCGCGACGACGGATGCGTTCCCGGACCTGAACAGCAGGCTACTCGTCCGAAACGTCCTGCCCTGCCAGGAGAACCCGGATGCCTTCCTGGCGCAGCCTTTCCCTGCTCCTTGCGTCCGCCCCGCCGGCGCCATCCTCGCGGGCCTTGGCCAGGAAGGCCTTGACCCTGGCCCAGTCGGCCAGAGCCTGCCTGCTGACGTCGCTTTTGGAGTCGGCGTCGGCGAGCTTCCAGAAGGCCGAGATGCAGGCCGGCCCGTGCGAGGCGACGGCCAGAAGCAGATCGTAGCGCGTGCCGGGCCGGATGGCGCGGTAGCGGCCCGCCTTCATGTGCTCCCTGGCAGCCATGCTCCCGCAGGCGGCCATGGCCCGAGGCAGCTCCAGCAGACGGGCCCAGACGCCGGCCAGCGCTTCGCCGCGCGCTTCGTGGCCGTAGTGGTGCGGCAGAATCCCGGGCGGCGTCTCGAGCTTGCCCGCATCGTGCACGAAGGCCAGCCACACGGCGAGGCTGTCGCCTGCCACGGCGTCCATGACCCTGGCCACGTGGTCGAGCACCGAGCCCGAATGGTAGGCCGCCGGCCCTGCAGGGATGCCGGGCATGGCGGCAAGCGCCGGCAGCGCAGGCAGGGGGCCCCTGCTGAAGGCCTCGCGCAGGACGAGCGACGGCCTGGCGGCCGAAAGCAGTCTGCTGGCAAAGGGATGCATGGATTCGCGCCTCGGCGGAGGTTCTGCGGCCGGCCAGGCTACTGGCAGCGGGTCTCGTAAACCTTCAGGCAGGCCTCGGCGTCCTTTCTCCCCTCGAGGTGCTGGCGCAGGGGCTGTCCCGTGGAGGACTTGGCCTTGCAGTAGTCGCGCTCGAACTCGAGGATCACGTCCAGCGATCCCGGCGACAGGCCGGCGAAGACGATCCTGCCCGGCCTTTCGCCGATGGCGTCCCCGCCCACCAGCAGCGCCTTCTCCGCTTCAATGATTTCCCTGCGGGCGCTTTCCGTGCTCGGCTCTTTCTTGCAGGAAGCTTCCATCGGGGGCATGAAGATCAGTTCGTCATAGCGCAGGCCGACGCCGCGCTTCAGCATGAGCCTGGCCGCTTCAGGCCTGTCGCAGAAAAGGGCATAGAAGACGGCTACGTCCCTGGCGTCAATGGTGGCGCCGTTGCGGATCTTCATGACGAAGATCCTGGACGAGCGGGCCAGCACCGTGTTGATGTCGTCCTCTGAACCGCGCAGGGCCGCAGACACGATGTCAAAGGGCTCGGCCGCCGACAGGCGTTCGAGAGGTTTTGCGTCCGTCTGCGCGGGAAGCGATGCCAGAAGCAGGGCGGAAAGGGCCAGCGAGGCGGTGCGATGCATAGGGGAGGCTCCTTCATGCCGCCGATGGCAGGCAGACATGGCGCAAAAACATACACGATGCTGTAGCTTCGCCATTTATCGCTCCGCTCGGTTCTCCGTCAAGAAAAAACCTAGCCTTTTCGCTCCTCTTGCTGCCGGGCAACGGAACAATCACCTGCCCAGCCTTCCAGATGCCGGCATGAGGCGAGGCCGATATGAATTTTATTCATATGTAAATCATATTCCTGTACAAGGCGAATCGAAAGCATATCTGCGACGACATGTTTTCTTCCCGCGACAGCGCTTCTTTCGCCGGCGAGATGAGAAAATGGGACATGTTTCTCCCCCAGCCGGACTACAGGAAAGCCAAGGCAGGGGTCTGCCCCCCTGGATTTTGACGCACGGCGTGCAGAGCACGGGAGAAATCAATGCTGGCTGAAACGTCTCTGCAACGCGCAACGATCGAAAAAGACGGCCTCTCCGCAAATGCTGAGGAAGATCATTCCTTTTTCCCGGCAAAAAAACGGATACAGTCCAGTCGGCACGAGCAAAGATACGCGCCTTCTTCCCAAGACCGCGCTCACGCTCCCGCCGGCACGGCGGCCCTACTCCATGCCGCATCCGCGCAGGATGAAGTAGTCCTCGCCGTCGAGCTGAAGCTCGTTCAGGCCGAGGGCTCCGCCCTTCTCGACGAGCTCAAAGCGCTTGCGCAGGCAGCCGCCTATGCGCTCGCCCGTCTCGCGAAGCCTTGTCCCGTCGGCCTGCACGCCCCGAAGCGTGAAGTCGGCATGCACCACCCACGGTCCCTCTTGCCTGCCGGAAAGCCCGGCAAGGGGAATGGCCGCAGTCTGGACGCCGCCCTTGAGCTGCTCGACGGCGGCGCTGGCCAGCTTTCTGCCGTTCAGCTTGACGGCGAAGCTGGCCGGCGTCCTTGTGACGAAGCGCACGGCGAGGGTCTTGCCGTCGGGCGACAGGGAGAGTTCCATGGAGGGCACGGTGCCGGGATAGCGCTGCTTCCACGCGGCCACCTTGGCCTGGCGAAGCTCCTCGCCTGGCGATGCCATGTCCGCATGGGCCGGCAGGGCAACGAGGCTCGCTGCAAGGCAGAGAGGCAGGCAGGCGAGGCGGGATGGACGGAACATGGCGTTCTCCTTGGGAACTGGGCTTGACGGGGGCATGCGGGCGTTATGACAGGGGGCCGGCACCTTCTGCCGGCTGGCGGAGGCGGAAGGACAGCCGGCCGCCTACAGGCCGCAGCGACGCAGATCGAAGTAGTCGCCGCCGTCGAGGCCAAGCTCCTTCAGCAGGGGCTTGCCGTTCTTTTCGACGATTTCGAAGCGCTTGATCAGGCAGCCGCTGATGCTGTCGCCTGCTGGGCGCAGATCCGCGCCCGTCCCCTGCACGCCCTTGAGGCTGAAGTCGACGGCAATGCGGCAGCGCCTGCAGGACTGCCCGGCAAGGGGAATGGCCACAGTCCGGACGCCGCCCTTGAGATCCTGGACGCTGCCCTTGGCAGCCTCCATGCCGTCCAGGCTGATGGCGTAGTCGGCAGGCGTCCTGGCCTCGAAGCGCACGGCAAGGGTCTTGCCGTCGGGCGACAGGGAGAGCTCCATGGCCGGCACGGTGCCGGGATGCTTCCGGTGCCACTGGGACACGGCGGCCTTGCGTCTGCTGCGCTCCGGCGAGGCAATGTCGGCCTGGGCAGGCAGGGCAAAGGCCAGGGCCATGAGGCACGAAAGCAGGCAGGCGAAGCGGGGATGGCTGGACATGGATTCCTCCTTGGGGGTGGCGCCGCAGAGCTGGGGGCCCGGCGGCCGTGAGCCCGGCGGGCATGGGGGCATGGCTGAAAAGACGGACTAGATCCCGCAGAGGCGCAGGATGTCCGCGTCCTCTTCGGACAAGCCGAGAGACTTCAGGACGGGCTTGCCGCCGGACTGCGCCAAGCCGTAGCGGGCGCGCAGGCAGCCGGCGATCTCCTCGCCCGTCTCGCGCAGGCCCTCTTCGAGCCGCGCCACGCCGCGAAGCCTGTAGTCGACGTGCACGGTGCGCACGTCCTGCCCGGGATGTCCGGCAAGGACGATGCGCTCGGTCCGGACGCCGCCCTTGAGCCCCGCGAACTGGCCCTTGGCAGCCTCCTTGCCGTCGATGAAGACGGTGTAGGATGCGGGCGCCCCAGCCTTGATGCGCAGGTGCATGGCCTTGCCGTCCGGCGAAAGCGAGGCCTCCATGGCGGGCGCAGTGCCGGGATAGGCCTGGTGCCAGTACGCCACCCTGGCTTCGCGCACCGTCTTTTCGGGCTCGGGAACGTCGGCCTGCGCCGGCGCGGCAAGCAGGGCTGCCAGGGCAAGTGCGGACAGAAGAGGCGCGGACAGGCCGCTGGCGATGGGGAAAGGCTGCATGGCTTCTCCTTGCTGTCGGGATGAAGTGCCGACAGGCGGCTGGATGGACTGGCGGGAAAGACTGCCGGGCTGGCCAGGCGGCAGGGGCCGGAGCCAGCCCCGGAGGGCGCCTTCACGGCGCGCCCTCCGCAACCTTCCCCCGTGGCCATCATAGACGCCAAAGCCCCCCTTGGCCAGATCCTGCATGCAGAAGGCCAAGGGGGACTCGATAGGGCAAGCTTCCGCGGGCTAAGCCGAGGCAAAGCCGGCAGGCCCTGGGGAAGCGGACTGGCTTAGAAGGAGTAGGCGAAGGTGACGCTGAGGTTCCAGCAGTCGCGCACGTCGCGGTCCCTGCCGTTCATGCGCGTGCCCCCCCAGGTCTTGCGGCTGTCGTCGAGCCACAGGGCCACGTAGGCGGCGTCGAAGCGGATCGTGAAGTTCTCGTACATCTTGTAGGTGGTCTCCAGGCCGAATTCCATCGCGGAGTCGAGGTCGGTCATGTAGAAGGAGTCCACGCCGATGCCGCCTCGGTTGGCGGCAAAGGCAGTGGGAGTTCTGTGGAGCTTCTTCAGCAGGCCGTGCTTGTTGGTGCCGCCGATGTAGTTGATGCGGAAGCTGTGCTTGAGGTCCTCGAGGAAGCTCACGTCCTTCAGGCGGGCGCCGATGCCCCAGGTGCCGGCCATGGAGTGGCCCATGACAAACTCGCGGGCGATGTCGGGATTGCCATCCCAGACGAAGCTGGAGTAGGCGTTCTTGCCGTTGCCGAGGGAAATGCTGGGCAGGCGCTCGGAGCCGTCGCCGAGGTCGCTGTTGTCGCCGGAGGAGTACCAGCCGTAGAGGCCGGGAATGCCCCAGTCAAGCTTGTACTCGAAGAGCAGGGAGGCCAGCCAGCCGGCGCGGTTGAGGCGACTGTTGTCGTACTGGACGCCGCCGGCCGCGAAGTCGAAGGCGATGCGGAAGGGATCCCAGTAGGTGATGTCGCCGCCAATGCCGGCCCACCAGGCAGTACCGTACTCGGTCAGCCTGCAGTTGCGGCTGTTGACAGTGCGGCCGTCGGAGCCCACGACGCCCCAGGCGGGGAGCATGCCGGCGCGGAACTGCTCGCGGCTGGTGGCGTCAGCACCCATTGCGCCCCAGTTGTTCGCGCCACGGTCCGTGTTGGGGCCAATGCCGGCCATAGCGAACCAGGGAGTCACTTTGACGCCGTCGAAGGTCAGAGGCAGGACCAGGGCACCCATGTCGACGTTGTCCATGTAGCTGGCGCGCAGGCCGCCGGCGCCGGCGTAGTTGTCGTTGAAGGGGCGGGCCCAGAAGGCGGTGAGGGCAACGTTCTCGTTGAAGCGGTAGGAC
>JAEEGL010528409.1_pt1 | contig 14869 bp, 13 predicted proteins | sample 9134231 | NCBI WGS metagenome assembly JAEEGL01 (sample SAMN16246548, study PRJNA631951) | gut metagenome | biome: gut microbiome; feature: rumen; material: fiber-attached | host: Bos | place: Iran: Karaj | collected 2018-10
AACCCAGCTCTAGCTCGTATCGCTGGTGCTAAGGGTGGCCGTATCTCCCGTCGTGGCCCAGCCAAAAAAGCTGCCTAACTCGACAGTTTGAAGGCTTCACACCTAGGGCAATGATATGCCCCATCAGGTGTCTGAAATCGCGTTAGCCCGCACTTTGGGCAACGCGATTTTTTGTGTAGCCAATCCCTATAGGAGTCCAATTCTTCCTCTATCAGCTCTTCATCTATTGCTACCCCATAAGCGATCGCCAACTCCCGAGCCTTCTCCCAGGCCTCCACCTCCATTTTTAGACGCTTTACATCGGTGCCGAAGTCTCGATGCCCAGAGAGCGCATGACCTAACTCATGCAAAAGTAGCAGTGCATCCTGTTCTTCGGCGGGGCCAATTATTATGGTCCGAGGTGGCCTAAACGCAAATTTCCGCCCCTCGCGGAAGGTAAAAATGGGGAAATCACCCCTGATTCTTTGCAAAAATGTAGCATCCATAGATTACAGACTCCAATGGGCGTTTCGGTCTGCGATACCGTACGCCAGGAATTTTTGGTAAATATTTCGCATATAGTCTAAAAATCTTCCCAAGTGGCCCACCGAGTACAATCGTGTCTGGTGCGTATTTATGTACGATGCTTGGCAATCCTAGATATACGCGCGCCGCTATATCCTCCATTACGATTTTGCCGCGTAGCTCTGTAGCGGCATCTACATGATACGTCTTCTCTAGAGCTGAAGCCGCTGCGATATCCTCCCACTCGGCCTCTTTGCCGCCATATTCATAGATTACATGTCCAGGCTCCAACTTGGATGAGTCGGGACAGAGCCGGCCATTTTCCGCTATCCCACCGCCAATTCCGGTCGAAAATGTGAGAAATACAGTCTTGCCTTTTAGCCCATAAGACTCAAAAATCGCCGCGAGATTTGCATCATTTTCAAAATAAATCGGGCAATTGAATAAATTGGATAAATCTTTTAACAGGGAAAACTTGCCCCAATCGCGGTTCCCGAGTGTGACTGAACAATTTTTTTGTACAACTCCCGGAATCGCCACCACCACGGACGTGGTGTTGTATTTCAAAAACTCTTGCAAGTTTTTCAAAAGGTCGGAAACGAACCGCTCCTTTTTCCATGCGGTCTTGAATTTCAGTCTACGCACTACTCGCCCGCGCTCAGAAAATAGCGCGATTAGAGTTTTGGTACCTCCAACATCAATTGCTAAATACATATCTTGATTATAACACGATTTTTTGATATAATTACCCTAGTTTTAGGCTCATTCATGAGGTTGTTACGAGTTGGTGAAATGAACTCTATAAATAAGTTCATGAATGAGTCTAAAGGAAGGAATAAATTAATCATGGCTAATGCCAAAAAATATACTATGGACGAGCTTCTAAAAGAAAACGAAGCTGCATCCAAAAAAGCAATCGCAGGGGACACCGTTAAGGGTACGGTTATCTCTGTAAAAAAGCATGAGATTCTAATCGATCTCGGTGCACAGGGTGTAGGTCTTGTACCACGCCGCGAAGCCTCTTTCGCTCGCAATTTGAATATCGGCGACGAGGTTACCGCTTCTGTTATCGAAGCAGAAATGGACGATGGTTACGTGCTATTGTCTCTCAGAAAAGCTGTTAAGGATAAGGGTTGGGATGAAATCCAAGCCAAGCTTGACAATTCCGAAATCGTTGAGGTCACTCCTTACGATGCCAACCGTGGTGGTCTCCTCGTAGAGTACGAAGGCATCCGTGGCTTCTTGCCAGTTTCTCAGCTTTCTGCTGAACACTATCCACGCGTAGGTAGCTCAGACAAGGATGAAATTCTTCAGCGCCTCAATTCTCTCGTTGGCAAGTCTATCAAGGTTCGCATTCTCGATGCTATTAAGAAAGAAAACAAGCTTATCTTCTCCGAGAAGGAAGCTATCAAAGACGGCCTCGCTGAGCGTTTTGCAGAACTCAAAGTTGGTGACACCGTCAAGGGCATCGTCACTGGCGTGGTAGACTTTGGTGTATTCGTAAATATCGACGGCATCGAAGGTCTCATCCATATTTCTGAGATTTCATGGGAGCGCGTAAACAACCCATCCGACTATGTCAAGGTTGGCGAGACTATCGAAGCAAAGATTATTGCTATCGACAAAGAGCGCCTCTCCCTCTCTATGAAGCAACTCGTAGAAGACCCATGGGTTTCCGAGGTAGAAAACCTCAAGAAAGGTGCCAAGGTAGAAGGTACGGTTACTCGTATTACTCCATTTGGTGCATTTGTCCAAATCAGCCCAGCCGTAGAAGCTCTCGTTCACGTATCTGAGCTTGGCGAAGGTTCTGATGTAGATCCAGAGAAGGTATTTACTTTGAACGAACGCAAGTCCTTCAAGGTTCTCGACATCGACAAAGAAGGTCGCAAGATTTCTCTTTCAATCGCGAAGTAGATATCGCAAAACAAAAAGCGGAGCAAGGCTCCGTTTTTTGTTTACCTTTTTATTATTCTTATGCTATAATATAAAAAAGCGCATTAAGAAAGGTCATACAAAATGCAAGAAATAGACAACTTTATCGATACCATTTTAAAGGAAAAAGGTATTACTGGCCTTGAGCCAGACGTGGAATCCGATTTGAAGGCGGAGATGAAAGAACGTCTGCTCGACCAAATCAACAAAGCTGCCGTCATGGAGCTTAGCGAGGAAAAAGCCGCCGAGCTAGCTGAGCTAGTAGACAAACCAGACTTCACCAACGAAAAAATGACCGAGTTTATGCAAAACTCAGGTGTGAACTTGACTAATGTCGTAGCGGACACGATGATTAAATTCCGCTCGTTCTACCTAGGCACAGGAGAGTAAAATGTCAGGCGAAAATACTAACAATAATTCTGGACCAAACCCAGATGCCGCCAAATGGCAGAATCTTGGCAATGATAAAATCAGAGAGCCAAATTGGATCAAGACTCGGCTCGAGCGCAACAAAGAGTATGACGAAAAGCGCCAAAAAGTAACAGAAAGATACGAAGAGAATCGCCAGAACGTTGACCAAAAATACGAAGACGACCGTTCTGACATAATCGAAAACCGCGAAAAATCTGCAGAGGATTTGACCAATGATTTGCCAAGCATTGCAAAAAGTCTCGTAGGTGCAGAAATAGTGGAGACCTACAAACTAAACCGAGACCCAGGCTCTGCTACTCCAATCAAAGACCGTAGAAACGGCACAAAAGATTACGAGGCGGGGGCCGCCTTCTATCCTCACGAGGTAGAAAAATCTGAGGGCGAAAAATCTTTCATGGAGAAAGAGCTAGAAAATATAGCCAAGGCTACTGGCCGCACCACAGACGATGAGGATGTGAGGAAATTAAACCTCGTTTTGCGCTACCAGACTTTTAATAATTACCAGAAAATATATGACAATGCCAAGGCTAGCGGTACCATGCTCCAGCAGGGCACGCTGGAAGATTTGGCCACCGCAAAGCGCGAGCTAGAAGAAGCGATGTATTTGTATGACCCATCCTTCAAGGCCGCGGATGACAACATAAAAGAGCTGGACAAAAAGCACCGCAGTGCTACCAGGGCGCTAGGTAAAGAAAAACGCGAAGCTACCAAAAAATTAGACCAAGAGCAATATGACAAAAATCATGATTTCAAGGCAATCTACAAAGAAAAGAAGGCTCGCGAGCGTTATGAACGAAATTATCCATCTCATCAAATAAAACCTGATAGTCCTGACACCGCCCCAGCTCCGGCCCCAGACCAGCCGGCAGACCCAAATGCTACCCCAGACCAAGCTCCGGACCAGACGGTAGACCCAAATACTGCCCCAGCACCAGCTCCGGCTCCGGACCAGCCGGCAGACCCAAATGCCGCCCCGGCCAACATCGACGGAAACAATATTGATGTAGACATCGCTCTGGCTATGGCTGACGCCAACGCCGCTGCTACTGCTGCGGATATTGCTCAAGCCAAAGCCGATGCCGATGCTGCGGCTGATACTGTAGATATCGACCAAGCTACGACCGATGCTGATGAGGATGTAGAGCAGCCACTCGTAGCCATCAATGCAGATTTCACCCACGATCGTGCCGAGCTGGCACATGATCTCGCGGAGCGTGGCCTCAACGCAGACCTCGCCACGGCTGGATTTATCAAGCGCCTCTGGAAAGGGACTTTGTTCAAGAAGTATTATCAGCAAAAAACCGAGCGTGATTTTCTTGAAAACGGTCGCACTACCGATGTAAACGGCGAATCTCTCACGGTAGATCAGCTCATTACGCGTCGCAGCAAGAGTGCTATCGAGCGTTTTGTGCTTGGTGCCGTAGAAGACGCGCGATATATTCATGAAAGCGCCGGCGAGAGCAAGGCCGAAGCCGACCAAAAGACTACAGCTGCGGTAAGGAAAGCTATCGAAAAATACGCTTCCGCAGACATTCCAGAAAACGGCAACCTCAAAAATCTAGATACAATGTTTGAAAACGAAATTGGGCAAATTATGGCCGAGGCTAGAGATGACGGCAAAGATGCCAAATCTTTGAAAATCGGAAACTACCTAGAAGTTGCCAAAGCAGCTCGCGCTCGTGTCGAGCACGGTATTGCTATGGAAAAAGTCATGGAAGGTTTCAAGGTTTACAACGCCGAAGTCCGTGATGGTATCCGTACTCAGGCCCACCGTGATAATATTGACAAAATTATAAACAAAATCGAGAATAGCAAAATCGGCAAATATTTCCCAAGTGCAGAAGTTATAGCCGGAGGCGTCACTATAGCCGCAGCTATCACCAAGAAGATAGGGACTATGGTTGGTGGTATTGCTGTCTCGGGTGCTATATCTGGTCTTCGTGAGCGTAATCGCGTCACAGAAGACCGCGCTCGTATGCTTCGCGATGCAGCCAACAGCATAGACTATGAGGGCACACAACTAAAAGAGGAAGATATAGCCAAGCTCGAAGGCCGCGAAAAACGCAAAGCTAAATACGAGTACGAGCTCGGCGGTACCAACTACAAGATTGAGAAAGCCTCCGAATTGGTAAGAAGTATCGAGCATGCACTTACATTGACGGGCCCTAGCGGGGCTAATATCTTGCGTAGCGTGATTGCGAATGCCAAAATGCGTATCAAAATTTCCGACGAAAGCAGCAAGGATCTCATTGCCTATTCGTCCGAGGACGCTCGTGGCGACGAACGCTTGAAGCTTGATATTGCAGTGATTCGTGCCGAAAAAGCGCTAGCCGAGCCTAGCCTCAAGCAGCTTGAAGATACAGAAAAAATCATTGAAAAAGAAATTTGGGAAGATATCGACAAGAAAGACAAAGATTTTAGGAAGCTAAGGCGAGCCCGCTCCATCAAAAAAGCTGGCAAGACCGTGGCTATCGGTGCCGTTATGGCTGGCGCCACCCGGCTTATTTCTCAAATCGTCAGTGGTTCTGGTGAACAGGAAATTGAGAGCTTGGCCGAGGAGCAAAATGTAGGCACCAAGGAATTTAAATACGAAAAAATAATATCAGAGGACGATCCAGTGCAAATGAAAGCTTATGAGGATGCCGGCTATTCGGGCAGTAAGATTAGCGACGGTTTCACCACTACGAGCAGAGAAGTTGTCGATTTGCGCCCAGAAGAAGTCGTCGACGCTGGCAAAATCAAGATTGATGGCTGGGCTGATAATGGCACTAAGGGCGCTGATTTCAATGAGCTCGGTCTCCATATGCGAAACGGTCAAATGGTTTCTGAACTCAGCGGGACTTCTACCATGGGTTCGCAATCATTTAACTACGAAGATTTGGCCAACGCTGGCAAAATCAAAGGTATTATTAATATCAACGGCGTAGATATGGAAGTGATGCCAAATGTTAATGAAGCCGGCCAGCTCACTTGGGGTGAAGGTGGCGTGTTTACGACCCCTAGCGGTGAAACTGTTCGTGGTATTACAGAAAACGGCGAAGAAGCCTTCAAATATTTCCGCGTAGCTGTGGACAATGGTGTAGATGAGAACGGAGTTAAGCATGTGATTTCGCTCGCTACCGAAGTGGGGCAAAACGACGCAGATGTGGCGATTAATAAAATTACCGAGAACGTAGTTGAATATCCAGGTAAATATCTATACACGATGACACAGACTGTTCCTGAGCAAGTTGCAGGCACCGTGGCAGCTGAAAATATAGCAGAAGCTGCAACTACTGGTGGCTCTATGTTTGCCTTCGCTCCAGAAACGGCTCGTACCGGCATTGGTGGCATCAGTCAAAACACGGCTCCAACTGCTGAGACTACTCCAGCCCCAGCCCCGGCTCCAGCCCCAGCCCCGGCTCCAGCCCCAGCTCCGGCCGCCGAGACCACCACGGCTCCAACCACTGAGTCAGCTCCAGCTGCTGAGGCTACTCCAGTCCCAGCCCCAGCTCCGGCCCCGGCCCCAGCCCCGGCTCCGGCCGCTGAGGCTACCCCAGCTCCAGAGGCCAACCCAAATGGGTTTAATAGCGAAGAATTTGCAAACAATTACCGCAATGTCACGAATCGGCTCCGTAGGGACATTGGAGACAACGGCGTAGAATATCTGACAGATGTAGGCGGTTATACTCCTGAAAAATCTGAGGCCTACAATAGCTGGTGGGACACCTTGGGCGACAATAGCCGTTCAAACGTCTTAGGTCTCATGAGAAATCTAGACCGCATGGACCAACGAAGCGACGACGAAATCCGCTTCGGTGGAGCGCTCCGCTATTGGTTGAGGATGAACAATCTCATATAATGCTTAAGCCAGCCAAGTGTGCTATAATATAAATTATTATGAAGAAAGACAATAAAAATCAGCCGTGGGCTAAATATTATGATGAGGACAACATTCCAAGGGAAATCGAATGTCCTGATTGCTCCATGGTAGACATGGTTATTCAAAGTGCCGAAAAATGGCCAGACAACGTCGCCTACTCCTATTACGGTCACAAGGTGACATTCAAAAATTTTGTTAAAAAAGTCGAAAAAACTGCCCGTGCACTCAAAAATTACGGCGTCAAAGAGGGGGACCGCGTTACGATTTGTATGCCAAACACTCCAGAGGGCATTACGATGGTTTACGCTGTAAACATGGTCGGTGCAGTTTGTAATATGGTGCACCCACTTTCGTCTGAAAAGGAGCTGGAGTATTATATTAAGGTCGCCGAGAGTAAATATGTGCTCGTCATCGACGCAGTCTTCGACAAGATTTATCGCTTACGCGACACCGCTCAGCTCGAGCGTATCATTGTTGTGCGTCCATCGGACGGCCTAGGCTTTTTAAAGCAAAAAATGTATCGCTTGCTCCATGTCAAAAAAGTCAGGCTCCCAGCAAACGACAACCGCGTCGTCCTGTGGGAAGATTTTATCGCGAATTCGTATTTTTACCAAGGCAATTATCACGAAGAGCGTGGCAAGGATGATATTGCTGTCATCATGTATTCTGGCGGTACCACCGGTGCGCCAAAGGCCGTGATGCTCTCAAACAGCAATATCAATACAGAGTCGCTCTGCGACGCCATGATGATTCGCCAAGTCGACCCGGGCAAGACTATTCTTTCGATTTTGCCAATTTTCCATTGTTTCGGTCTTGGCATTTGTATCCATACCCCACTTTGCAAGGGTATGGGTTGTATATTGGTCCCAGCTTTTTCTCACAAACAATTTGCCGATATCATCAAGAAAAACGAACCAAATTTCATCGTTGGTGTGCCAACTTTGTTTGAGGCTTTGATTAATACCAAACTGAAGCCAAACGACCTTAAGTCCGTAGATGCTGTGATTTGCGGTGGCGACGCGCTTAATCATACCCTGAGAGACAAGGTAAACGCTTATCTCAAAGCTCATGGCTCAAACGCGAAGATTCGTGTTGGCTATGGCCTCACTGAGGGCTCCGGCGCAGTCTGTCTTTCACCAGAAAATGCCTTCGCAGATGGCATCATCGGTGTGCCGCTTCCAGGTATGGATTTCAAAATTGTCAAAAACGACACTTTCAAGGCTCAGCCAGCCGGCGAGGAAGGCGAGATTTGTATTAGTGGTCCGCTCATGATGATGGGCTACCTCGGAGACGAAGTTGAGACCGCCAAGACTATTCGTCTGCATGATGATGGCAAGCTGTGGCTACATACTGGCGACCTTGGCTATATCGGTGAAGATGGCCTCATCTACTTCGCGCAACGTTTGAAGAGGATGATTATTAGCTCCGGCTATAATATTTACCCTACACATCTCGAGTCAATCATCAATTCACATGAGGGTGTCCTCACTTCTACGGTTATTGGTATAGATCATCCATACAAGGGTCAAGTGCCAAAAGCCTTCATTGTCTTGAAACCAGGCTACAAGGCAGGGAAACGCATTGAAAAGGAAATCCGTGAGCTCCTCGAGCGCAACGTTCCAATTTATGCTCTCCCAGCAGCCTATGAATTCCGCGACAAGCTCCCAACTACCCTAGTTGGCAAGGTCGCATTCAAGAAACTCGAAGAAGAAGAACGTAAGAAGTAATGTTTTTAAAAATCCTCCTCATTTTGCTAATCTCGATGGTGCCACTGATCGAGCTTCGTGGCGCCATCCCGGTAGCTATTGGTATGGAGATTGGTTTGCCAGAGTGGCTCGTCCTGATTATTGCCATCATTGGTAACATTATCCCAGTCCCACTGATCTATCTTTTTGCCCGCAAAGTCTTAGTCTGGGGCAGCACCAAATGCAAGAGATGGAAATCCTTCAAAAAATTCTGTAATTTTTGCCTCAAAAAAGGCGAAAAAGCCGGCGAAAAGTTATTAAAAAAAGCTGGTCACGGGCTGTATTTTGCGCTGTTTTTGTTTGTCGCTATCCCGATTCCTGGCACTGGCGCCTGGACTGGTACGCTCGCGGCTAGTATTTTGAAATTAGATTTCAAAAAGACTATAATCGCGATTATCGCCGGCATTTTAGTCGCCGGCCTCATTATGCTGGCCGTCTCGCTCGGGCTTTTTAGGGTAATTTTCGGCTAACGTAGCTAAAATAGGGCACGAAAAAGCGCCGCCTAAGCGACGCTAGATACTATTTTTTGCGTAAAATAATTTTGGCTTCATCGATAATCTTACTACTATTCATTGTGAACCACGAGTTTATTCTACTCCGGATAGCGGCCGCAGTGGTTTTATCTACATAACCATCAATACCGGCAGGCTCCTTATCTTCTGGGAGTTTTCCAGCTAGTATTTTCTTTAAGAGACACATAATCCCATACAAGCCTTCACAGGCTCTGGTGAAATCATCACCGCTTTTAGCAAACACAATCACGATTATGTAGCCATGTATTCCACAATCCAGCGTAAACATAGCTGCGGAAGAATCTCCCTCTACAAGATCATTGAGAATGGTGACATTATAAATCTTTTTAGCCTTCTTCATGTTCGCTATCTGTGATTTTAGTTGGAGAAACAAACTCTTATACAACGAAATTTTATCAGCTTCATTAACGTCGCTGCGCCAGAGAATCATTCTGCCAGTGCATTGCGCAATTTTTTTGCTATCGATGGGACATTTGTCAGCCTTTTTAAACATATCTATAGCGGCATTAATCGATTTTCTTGCTTTTGCAATAGTATGCATAGATACCATTGCTGGCTCATCGTTAAAGCACTCCTTAAACACCATATCTTCAATCGCTTTAACTACCACAGATATTTCTTCGCGCTTCAGTATACCTTGGATTCCGTAATTGACAAACATGGTCATATCTACGCTCATGGGATCACCCCCTTGTTAATAACACAACACAAAAATAGTATCTATCTATATTATATCATATTTACCCCTGTAAGTCCACCAACCGTAATGGCTGAGGGGTGACCGGCGCCCAGCTCGAGGCCGCTAGGCCGCCAGGAGCTTCACGGACGGATGCTGGCTCGCTAGCTTTTTGTCAAAAGTCATCAGCGGCTCTGCTTGTATTAAACTAGACTGAAAAGCTAAGTAACAATCTGTAAACGATAGCGCAGGATGCTCTACCCAAAAGGGCAGAATCATTTTGGTGATAGTTTTGTTGTAGTCTAGGTTATTCCCAAACTGCTCAAAGAAAAGCGTGAAATCCCTTGCAATTTGCAGGCGACTCTTCTCGTAAAAAGTCTCAAAAACATAGACAGCCTCAATAATCGCAGAATCAAAAACGGTATAAGTATAACCCTCCTTGGACAGCATAAAACACGCCTTCGCGTATTGGTCTCGAGGCTCCTGGACGATTGCATGAATGACTATATTGGTGTCAATAGACAGTCTGTTAGATCCCATAGCGCCGCTGTAGCTCCTTTCGGCCGCGAGGACTTTTTGCGTATATGGCCATCATTTCGGATACGCTCATTCCAGCGCTCTTTTCGATTATTTTTCTCGTCTTGCGACTGGTATTTTTATTAAGCTCCGCGGTATATTCTTCGAGTGAAAGCTTCCTTTTTAGGTAGACTTTGTTCTCCTTTTCGTCTCTGTCAAACAATATTCGCTCCCCAGGTTTTACCCCAAGAAACTCCCTAAGCTCTTTTGGCAAAGTCACTTGCCCAGATTGTGTTATTACTGCTGAATACATCTTCACCCCTTAAATTATTAAATTTTTACTTCATTATTAATTATACTAAAAATTAATAATTGGTCAACACCTCTGGCCCCACTAGTATCAAACGGCAGGCAATTTCTCAAAATCCAGGTGGGGGGTTGCAAATAATTTTTACCCATGCTAACATCTCTCGCAGGTTGTTCCTTGGGATTTTAGCGAGCAAAAATAACCACAGTTAGAATTGAAATATTTTATCCCAAGTCAGATATTAAACTAAAACGAGGAGAAAATATGGAGAGCGAATCAAGCAAACACGAACTTTTAGAAAAATGGTTTCCCGTTAAGGAGACAAAACATAATATTGAGACTACTAAAATACCAAAAGTAACTGATGGCGAGGTTTGGTGGGCGGCTGTTGGCGAGAATGTCGGCGTAGAAATTAATGGTAAAAGCAAATATTTCTCTCGCCCTGTGCTAGTTTTTAAGAAGTTGAGTCATCTTGGCTTTATGGGAATCCCACTGTCTACCCAAGAGCACAGTGGTTCCTGGTACGTGGATTTCAGATTCCAGGGCAAAGAGGTTTATGCCGCCTTGTCGCAAGCAAAAGTTTTTAGTACGGCTAGGCTTTATACTCGTCTAGGTCAGGTTGCTGAAGATGATATGAGAAAGGTAAAAGCTGGTTTTCGCGACTTGTATTTGGGTAAATAAAAAATTTCCCCTAGCCTTAAGACTAGGGTGCGGGAAATCCCCGAATATACCTATATTATAGCAAACAACACCGAAAAATGCAAACTTTTAGCGCAATATTAAAAACAAAAGAATTTTAATATATAATATTAATTATGAAGAAGACTAAAGTTCCATCAAAGAATATCAAAGCTAAAAAATCAGTGCTCCGTAGACCGTCGACTTGGATCGTCTCGGTTCTAGCTTTAGCGCTAATTGTTGTTTCCGGGCTACTTTGCTGGTCCCTTAATACGACAAACGAAATGGACGTGGCCAGACTAGAGCATTTTGACCACTTTGCAAATGTCTACATCGATTCGCTTAAAATCAATGGCGAAAGAGATACGAAGAACTACATAACCGGGTATGGCATCTCCGACGAAGATGGCGTATTCTATGTTACTTTTGACTATTTTTATGTTGATGAGGTCGAAGATAGAGGTGTCACAAAAGATGACATGAAACACGCCATCATCTATTTGTGGCCAAGTAGCAAAAAAGGCTACTACAGCCAGGCTTTCGGCTACTACGAAGACTCATACCGCCCAAGCGGGAAATACGTAAAGGTTGATTCTGTAATGTATCAATATCTCGGCCTCTAGGTCGCGTCAGAAAAACCAATAAAAAAAGTAAGACCTCTCAGGTCTTATTTTTTCATGGCTCCCCCGGCCAGACTCGAACTGGCAACCTCGAAGTTAACAGCTTCTTGCTCCACCATTGAGCTACAGGGGAACATTACCCTATAGAACCATGAATTCTAAAACGGTGTACCCCTATTATATCATAGTTTTCCAAAATATGGTATAATTTTATCACTAGGAGTGGGAGTTCATTAAAAAGGAGGGAAGTATATGAAAGCTTTAATGGAAATAAATGATTGTCGCGAATGCCCTTTTCATAAGTCGTATGACGTCGAAACCCCCGATAGTTTTGATAATTTTTCCAGCATTCATTGTGGAAAGATAGACTCATCGGATGGTAGGGGGAGGCTCATCTGTCAGGTAGACGGGCCAGAAAAAGCCCCTGTCCCGAGCTGGTGCCCGTTTGTAATTAAATCCTACCGTTCTGTTCTCGAGCAACTGGAGTTTGATTACAAGCGCAAGATAAAGGAAACGACTAAGTTTTATTGGGCTACGGAAATTTTAAGAGCATTAGAACATCATAGCTTCAGCGGATTTACGTACCCGTCTTTCCAGGGTATGCGAGACTACTGTCTTGTAACTATAGCGTTAGAACTCAGAAGAGAATCTCCTCTTATACAGAGGAGCCTTGAGCGTTTAGACGTAGAAGATTTAGAGATTATAGACGACAAGGTAGTGGCGACGAGTGTGCGTACTGCAAAGATTATCGAAGATTTCAAACGAGAAAAACGCAAAGCCGAGGCGAAGGGTCTTCCAATGGCCCTCGGGACTGAGCTCGCTGTACCATTGGCGATGCTTATGGCAGATATTTTAGATGTTCCTCGGAAAACGAGAATGGTAATGAAAGAAGTAACTTCTGGGCTTTCTTTCTCAGAACGCGGTATAGATGAAAATAGCAATCCTCATCCTTTTTTCTCAGATCGCGGTAAGGATGAAAGTAGTAACCCTCATCCTGTAGAATCTGCCAATTTGTGTTATTATTATGAAGCAGACGCCAGAACGACGATGGATGTAGACGTAAATAAATTCCTAACCAACGACAATAGAGTTGCGTTGTGCCGTGTTCTCAAAGAAATTTTTGACATCAAGGAACTTACGTTTTTCATTAGTGACCACAAGGATTATAAGATCGAGACTAAGATATCGCTTGACGCATAACATAACTTCCTACTCCAACCTTTTAAGGCTCCTGCACTTAAAGCAGGGGCCTTTCTTTGCTCTATAAGATAATCTGTGTTATAATACTAAAATATGGACAAACAAGAAAAGATTATCCAAATCGCCGGTTCTATTACTGTAGACGAGCTTTCAAAAGCCCTAGGTCTTTCTGTTACCGAGTTGATTGGGACTCTTTTCAAAAATGGCATCGTCGCTACTATTAACCAGCGCCTCGATTATGACACTGCGCAGATCATCGTTTCTGAGCTTGGTCTAGACAACATCAAACTCGAAAAGAAAAACACCGCCACCAAGACTTCTGAGGCTCACCGCAGGGAATTGTCCGACAAAGCCGTAGATCGCCCACCAGTTGTTGCGGTGATGGGTCACGTCGACCACGGCAAAACCACTCTTCTTGATACTTTACTCAACAAAAAGACCGTCGAGGGCGAGGCTGGTGGTATCACTCAGCACATTTCCGCCTATCAACTAAATCACGACGGCCGCTGGATCACTTTTCTTGATACTCCAGGCCATGAGGCTTTTGCTGCCATTCGTCAGCACGGCGCTATGCTTACTGATATTGTAATTATCGTGGTTGCCGCCGACGACGGCGTCAAGCCGCAAACAGTCGAGGCTATCAACTTCGCTAAATCCGCCAACGCCAAAATCATCGTTGCCATCAATAAAATCGACCGCGAAGGTGCCGACATTGACCGCACTAAGGCCGACCTCTCAAATCATGGTCTCCAACCTGAGGAATGGGGCGGCGATATTACTATGGTGCCAATTTCCGCTAAAATGAACCAAAATCTCGACCAACTTCTAGATATGATTCTTCTAACTGCCGACATCGAGGAGCTCAAAGCCGACATTGACATCCCGGCCGAGGGCCTCGTGATCGAGTCTCACATGGAGACCGGCAAGGGCTCCGTAGTTAATCTTCTCGTCACTGGTGGTGAGCTCAAAACCGGCGAGTTTATCGTGGCTGGCTCTACTTACGGCAAAGTCCGTACTATGCTCGACTGGAAGGGCAAGCCAAAAGGCAAGGCCACTCCATCTGTTCCAGTTACCGTCACGGGCTTTAAAGAGCTTCCAAATTTCGGCGACCGTTTCGTAGAAGTCAAAGACGAAAAAACCGCCCGCAAAATGGCACTTCTCAATGCTCAGGCTATCGCCAACGAATCCGCTTCGGCCAACGTTACTAGCTCGGACCTTCTCCGCATGATGAATGTTGCCGACAACTCAAAAGTCTTTAATGTTATCGTGAAAGGCGACGTGCTCGGCTCGGTTACGAGCGTTGTCGATTCTTTGAAGCTTATCGATACTCACGGCGAAATCACACTCAATATCGTCAGCACTGGCGTTGGCGACATCAACGAAAACGACGTTTACATGGCCGCCGGCGAAAATACCGTAATCTATGGTTTTAATGTTTCTGTTCCAATTAATATTTCCAAGATGGCCGCGCGTGACAACGTTCCAATTCGTACCTACAAGGTGATTTACGAGCTACTCGACGACGCCAAACACGAAATGGAAAACCTCCTCGACGCTGAAATTATCGAAGAAGATAAGGGCGAAATGAAGGTCCTCGGCGTTTTCCGCACCGAAAAGACCTCTATCATTGCCGGTGGCGAAGTTTTAAACGGTGACGTCAAGCCAGAGTACAAGGCTCGTGTCGTCCGCGACAAAAAATTCATCGGCGAAGCCGAAGTCACAAGTGTCCAAAAAGAAAAAATGGACGTAAAAGAGCTAGTCTCGGGCGAGACCGGCGGCCTCGCGCTAAAGACCACCTCAAAAATCGACCTCCAGATTGGCGACCGCCTCAAATTCTTTACCCGCGAAACCAAGAAACGTACAC
>JAEEGL011035536.1_pt1 | contig 14869 bp, 3 predicted proteins | sample 9134231 | NCBI WGS metagenome assembly JAEEGL01 (sample SAMN16246548, study PRJNA631951) | gut metagenome | biome: gut microbiome; feature: rumen; material: fiber-attached | host: Bos | place: Iran: Karaj | collected 2018-10
AAATGAAGTATATTACTTTGATGGAAATGCAACGCTTACAGGAACATAGAATTATACAGATACTCTGGAAATGGCAAGCAGTAAAGTACTTACTATTACTGTAGGAAGCAATTCTATTACAGCAACTGAAGGAAATTGGTCAATTCCTGCTGATAAGTTTACAGCAAACACATTACAAACCGTAACATTTACTATTAAAGATAGCGCAACAAAAGAAACAGAAAAAACTATTTATGTATACAAAGATACTAAAGCACCTGAGCTCACGCTAACAGCTCCAATTGCTAATTCTTCTTGGAATACAGCACCAGAAGCTAAGGGTTCTATAAGTGATGCAGGTATTGGTGTTGCAACGGTAGAATATCAGGTTGAAAGTGATGGAAATGTAGTAACTTCATGGACTTCTGTAGGAGATGTTTCTGGTAGTACTTCGTGGTCAAAGACACTTACTGGTTTGGCTGAAGGTACAGTTACTCTTAAAGTACGTGCAAGAGATAAACTTGGACATGTAACTACAGTAAATGAAGATACAACAAGACAATTTTACAGTGATTTGAATGATCCTACTATTACAGAAACAGATAATATTACTTCTAGTGTAAGTACATACTTTGGACCAGGATATAGCATTGAGCTTAAAGGTAGTATTTCTGATACAAACAGTGTTGATTATGTAATTATTACAGATGGTACTAATACATATTCAAGTAAGGCAATTCCAGCAACTGAAACAACTCCAGCAATTCCGGTAACAATCAGCTTGTCTGGTGATACTGTAAAGACAAAGCAGTGGAGTATAACATTTACACCTGATTCTCTAAGTCTTGCAGAAGGTATTCATAACTTTAGAATTACTGGTTATGATACGGCTGGTAAGAGCTCAGAAACTCTTACAAAGACACTCTTTGTAGATACAAAGAAACCTACTATTTCTAATGTAACACTACCAGGAACTGATGATACACAAAATCCATCATTCAGATTTACAAGTACAACTGATGATAATGGTAACGGAGCTGATGATTCTGGTGTTGCAAATGTATATGTAATGCTGTTGAATAATGATGATACCGCTCCTTTGGCAAATGATACCAGATGGGTTTCTGCAACAGGTACAATTAACTGGTCTTATCAGGCATTGTTTAGTGGAACTAGTGGTGATTTTGCAACAACATTCAGTACAAGAGGCTGGAAGAAGCTTTATGTTAAGGCTGTTGATAATGCAGGTAACATAAGTGATATTTATACTTCTGCTCCATTCCTTTATGATACAGCAGACCCTACTGTTACATTGGATAGCTATGTCCTTAACAGTGATTCTATTACAAGAACAAATGTAACAAATACATTCATTAGTGATAACTTTAAGCTTAATGCAACAGTTACCGATGATTATAGAATTGCTAAGATTGAAGTACAGCAAGGCGATGTTGTTGTTGAGACAATTACAATTCCAGATAATACAAATCTTACAACAAAAGAGATATCTGTTCTTAATCTTCCTAGAGACGTAAGTAATACAAGCAGCCCTATGTCTTTGGATGGAACAGGCAGCTATACTTTCAAAATAACAGTAACAGATGGAGCTGGAAATGAGAAAACAAGTTCAATCTTTACGACAACAGTAGATAAGACTCCACCGACAATTCAGATTAATAATCCGGCAAATAATCTTGGAAAATCTGGAGCTCTTTCTGCAGCTTCTTATACATTCCGTGGAGAAGCAAGTGATAATACTGGCGGTTCAGATATAGCAGAATATCATTATGTATTCTCTGACTCTGCAACAGCACCTGAAACCGGTTGGAATGTACAGTCTATAGAATCTTCTTGGGAATTACAGCGTACATTGTTTGAAGGAGATGATTTCACAACAGAAAATACAATAGATAATTCTCTGCATGAAGGTCTTTGGTACTTACATGTTTACGCAACAGATAAGGCTGGTAATAATTCTTATATTCCAAATGATGCTGAACATCCTATGGTAACAAGAAGCTTCTGGGTAGATAAGGCAAGTCCTGTTCTTTCTTCAGCAATTTCAGAAAATGCAGATGAAACTGATACTGTAGTAAAAGCTTCTAACGTTTACTACTTTGACCAAAAGCTTTCTGGAACAGCAAGTGCAACAGACTCTTCAAATGTAGCTCCTGATATTACATTCTGGATTGGAACAACAGAAATAAAAGCTACCTGGGGAACTGGTGCTAATGCAAATAAGTGGACAATTGATTTTGATGACACTAATAATGCAGGAAAACTTGCTGCCAATACTGCAAAGGTTCTTACAATACGTGCAACAGATGTTGTTAATAAGTATGTAGAAGATACATATTCAATTTATAGAGATACCGCAGTACCAACATTAAAGATAGAAGCTCCTCTGCCAGGTGCTAACTATCAGATTCAGGATATAACTGTACGTGGTACGACTGGCGATGCAGGTTCTGGTGTAAAGACTATAGAATACTCTACTAATGGAACTAGCTATACAACTCTTACAGACTTCACAGAAGGTGGACAGTCTTGGAGTATGAACAGACAGTTAACTGATGAAGGTAATATTACAATATATGTTAAGGCAACAGACAGACTTGGTCATGAATCATTGACAACTGCAGATTTGGATAATGATGGTAAATACGATGGTCAGGTAACATTCTATTATGATGCAAACCTTCCAAATATTAACGAATCTGATACAATCGGTGGTCCTGGTGATGCTGACAGCTTTACTCTTACAGGTAAAGTATGGGATACAAATGGTATTTCTTATATAGAAGTTTATGATCAGACAACTAAAAAGACATATCAGAGTGTACACGAAGAAGAGGGTGTTAATGTTGGTAATAGTTTCATAACAGTAAATAAAACAGCAGCAAAAACTGCTGATAATGAAACCCAACCAACAAATGATAACTGGACAGCAACCTTTGTTGTTAATAATAGTACCGATCCTAGTTACTTTACAGAAGAAAGCCATTCTCTTACAATCAAGGCTTATGATGTTGCCGGTCGAGCTTCTGAACCTATCTACAAATCTATATTTGTAGACCGTGTAAGTCCTGTAGTATCAATTGATACACCTGATAGTGCTACAAATCAGACATCATATCTGTTTACAGGTACTATAAATGAAGCTAACATTTCTACAGTAAGTGCTTCACTTTATAGATATGTACAAGGTAGTGATGATGAATTAATACGTACAGAAACAGTAGCTCCAATTCAGAAACGAGATAATGAGAACAAGCCTATTTCTGGTATGTATGAATGGTCATATTCAGGTTATGGTCTTGATGGTGGTGAAAACTATTATATTATTGTTACCGTAAAAGATCGTGGTGATAGAATTGGAACAGCAAATACACAATCAAATCTGTTGTACATTGATACAGTTGCTCCAACAACAACCTTGACAGGATCTGGATTATATACAACAAATGATTCAGGTATTGTTTCAGCAAGTACACTTACAAACGCAGGAACTTATTATGCAAATAGTACATATACATTAAGCGGTGAAGTAACAGAAGACCGTTCAATGAAAAAGGTTGAACTGAGTATAGGCAACAGTAAAGAGGAATTAACTCTTACTAATAATGTATGGAGTAAAATTGGCTTATCAGCTTCTGCTTCGTATACTATTACACTTACAGATACTGCTGGTAACAGTAACAGATATACAATCGATGTCATTTATGATACTGATGCTCCAACTGTAACTATAAAGGTTCCTGTTGATGATATAACGGATGGACAGAATGCTTTGGATGCAGACACATACTCTTTCAGAATTGGTTCAGTGGATGCTGGAGTTGGTGTAGCAGGTATAAAGTATAAGTTTACAGGTAGTGGAACTATACCGACAACAGGTTGGATTGAAGAAAGTGCAGGTAGTGCAGATAAGTTTATTGCAATGAAGCTTATTTCAGGTACAACAGGTTATTCTGCAACTCAACTTTGCGAAGGTAACTGGAGTCTGCATGTAATTGGTATTGATAAGGCCGGTAATGAAAGTACTGAAAAAGTACGTACATTCATTGTAGATAAGGCTAACCCTGAAATCTCTGAAGTAAAAGCAAATGGAGATGCAATCAATACTAATGATCCTTACTACTTCAATGAAAGTACAATAACCTTCTCTGGTAAGGTTTCCGATACAAACGGACTTGCTACAACAGATACTATAGTAATAAAGAAGGGTTCTGGAAATACTGCAAAGACTCTTGCAACTATAAATGCTCCTGCTAATACAACAAGTCCATGGACTTGGACTTCAAGTGCAATTTCTACTGATGATACAGAAACAAATACAAACATCAAGAATAATACAATGACTCTTATTACCATTGTTGCAAAAGATAAGGTTGGTAAAGAAAGCACAATCCTTAAGTACAATGTTTATAAAGATACAGTTGCTCCGGCTATTAACATTACTTCTATAGCAAATGGCGATTATTATGCTGATAATTATTTGGATAATGTTGGAGGAACAATTATTGATGCAGGTTCTGGTGTAAAGACTGCTACTTATAAATTGGAGCGTCTTACTTCTATAACTCCTATTACGAATGCCAACGGTGTAATAATTTCTTATGATTACGAAACAGGAGATGTAGTAGTAGAAGAGAAGACTGCAAATACTGGTTCAGGATTTAATCTGTCTGGTTCAAAGGCAGAAATTACTAAATTGCAATTTGGTAATACTGAAGGTGCATTACTTCTTACTGTTACAGCTGAAGATGAAGCTGGTAATTCTGAAACAAAGAAAGTTCATTTCTCTTACGACCTGAAAAAGCCTGACTTTACTGAAACAGCAGTAGGTGCAAGTGGAAAGACTACAAATACAACTGTAACATTCTCAGGAACGGCAAAAGATACAAATGAGTTTACTCGAATTGAGTTTGAAGGATATCCTTCTAAGACAATTACTTATCCTAACGCTACTGTTACACAAAATAAGAACACAGAAATCACATGGACACAAACATTTGATCTTGGAACTGATGAAGGAAAACTTGCAGATGGAACTCATATATTCACAATCACTGGTTATGATGCTGCTGGAAAGAGTACTCAGATTCAGCGAACGGTAATTGTTGATACAAACAAACCAAAGATTGATACATATAATATTACTGGAGTAACAAGTGCAACTATAGAAGGTAAGGTTTGGTATGGTTCTGCTAATATACCTGTTGAAGTTACTGCAAGTGATACAGGTACAGATCCGACTGGTATACAATCTGTTGAATATTCTTTGTCAAATGCTACTATACAGAATCCTACATGGAATACACTTGCTCTTAGTGGCGGTAAATACAAAGGAATTGTTAATTGTGAGAATGGCGAAAATACAATCACTGTACGTACAACTGATATAGCAGGAAACGTATGCCAAACAACAAGCAGTAAGACAATTTACATTGATACAAATGCACCTGATACTGCTGAGCTTGTGGATACAAGTATAAATGTAATTCTTACAAATAATGTTACAATCAACGGAAGTGACCCAGTTGAAAATGCTTCATATATTGTATACCTCACAGCAAGTGATACTTCAGGTGGAACTGGTATTTCTGCAACCGAAGACACCAATGGTGTAGGAGTTAAATTTGTAAAGATTGGTAATACAACTTTAGCTAACGCAATTGACGGTGTCTATCACTCAGATTCATATACAATAAATGCTGGTCAGTCTAACGAAAAGACTGTAACTGGATATTACACAGTAACTATTCCTGCAACAGCTGTAACTGCTGACGGTTCTGCAACATTCGAAGTTGTAGATAAGGTAGGAAACAAGGGAACCTTCTCATTGTTCCAGCTGCAGAGAGATAAGACTTATCCTAAGGTAAGTATTAACGTAATCAACGATGCAGACACAGATATTGATGGTGTTCAGATAAATAAGACAACAACAATCAGTGGTACAGCAAGCGATAATCAGGGTGTTGCAAGTGTTCTGCTGCAATACGCTGTTGCTAATACTGCACCTGTAGATAATTCTGCCGATTGGCTAACTTATACTACAATTACAAATAATCCTACTGTATGGTCTGTAGATGTAGACACAACACAATGGGTTGAAGGTGCAAAGGTCTTCTTCAGAGCTATTGCAACTGACAAGGCTGGTAACAAAGGTAATTCTGGTAAAGCTGATACTGTTTATGGTGGTATTTATGGTTCAGAAAATCCTGCGAAGTATGCAGAAGTAATTGTTTCTCAAGATTCAGACAGACCTGTAATCAGATTTAATAATATTCCATTGAATGGTATGTCAAGCAGCAATGCAATAATGCACAGAACAAAGAGTGTTCTTGCTATCGTTTCTGATGATGATGGTGATGTTAATTCTGTTTACTACTCAATTGATGGTAATACTTGGTCAAGTAATGTTTATAAGAATGGTCTTATTAATTTTGAGATGAAAGAAGGATATAGTGAAGACGCCAATGCTAACTATATACCTGATGGAGCAACAAATATCTTCTTCAAAGTTATCGATGCGAAAGGAACACCGTTTATTTCAAGTACAGACAGTGCAACAGAACCTTATGGTCCAAAGCTCATAGGAAGTGACAGTGCTAAACTTGGATATAAACAGAGTGGTTCAGAACCAAAAGATGATATAATATACCTTAAACTTGATACTGTTGCGCCGACAATTGTATCTAACAAGAGATTCTATAGAGCAGCAGCAACTTTAGGATCTGGAGCAAATGGAGCCTTTATCGCTAGTGATATATCAAGTCATAACAATTGGACAGAACTTTCTGCTATAGTAACTGAAGATATATTTGGTGGAACAGGAAGCATAATGTATATTATGTATACAGCAACAGATGCTAACAGTATAGCAAGTTCTGGAATTAGTGTAGACGGTAAGAAAATAATCGTTAAGACTAATGCAGATGGTACTGCTGCAACTGCTGTAGGAATAACAGATAATTTATATACTGTTATGTATACAAATTATTATTCTAGTACAGATCCAGATACTGGAAAAACAGCTTATTATCACGATGTTATCTTAAAGCTTGATATAACACAAATAGGCACAGGTATACAGAATCTTTATATTTCTGCTACAGACCTTGCCGGACAGACAGATGGTATAGGAAAAGATATCAACTTTGATAATACAAGTCCTGTTATTAATATAAGTAGTCACTCAAATGGAGCTAATGTATATGGTAGTTCAGCTGTAAAGATTTCAGGTAGCTTGAATGAATCTAATGAAAATCCAAAATTGTTCTTTGGTATTACACAGACGGCTTCTGATTCAGCTCCTGAATTTACAAGAGTTGACGAGTATATGAGTAAAGCAAGTGTTCTAACCTGGCAAATAGCTTTTGATGGTAATACTGAGAATAATTTACCTGATGGTACTGCTTATCATGCACAGAAACTTAATAACTTTGTTGGAACTTTGTATGGTAAAACTACTGAAATAGCGGCTGGTACTTATGAAGATCTTTCTCCTGTTTGTATATGGCTTTACTCAATAGATGCAAAGGGAAATACTTCTGAATATACAAAGCTTGCTTTGAATGTCATCCCGCAGGGTGATAAGCCTAATGTTTCTATTACTTACCCAGAACCTTCTACGGATCCATCAAAGCCTAATATTCTTGGAGGAACAATCCGTATTACTGGTACTTCTGATATTCAAGATAATAGAGTTTCAGATATTTATTTGCAGATTGACCCAAGTTATAACGGAACATTTAATACTGATTGGGATACAGAGAAAATTACAACAGATAATAAGACTCTTAGTAATTATTTTACAATTGCAACAACTTATATTGATGAAGATGGGGCAGAACAGACTTTACCTAGTTCAATTGGAAAGGGAATCAAAAAGACTGGTTCAAATGTAAGCTGGAGTTTGGTATTGAATGAAAAAGGTGAGCTTAACTCTAAGATTGTAAGTCAGGATGATCCTACAATTATTGCTGAAAATGCCGCAAATTATAATACGGCAGTAAAGAGAAAGGTTGCAATTAGAGCTTATGCAATTAGTGCAAGTGGAAAAGTAAGTAATTATTCAGAGACTGTATTTGAAGTAGACCCTGATGCTCCTTTAATTGGAAATACTATACCAATGGAACTTGTACAGTTTGAAGCGTGTGCTGAAGGAGATAACAATCTGTATGATAATACCATTATTGCAAAGCAGAATTATGTTCAGAATATGTGGGTTAAAGGTAAATGGTACTTACATTGTTCTGTAGAAGACGATTCTGGTATTAGTAAGGTTGTATTCAAAGAAGAAAATAATACAACAACTACAGAATACTTAGTTGAAGACGATGTTATTAACGCAGAGTACTCAACTAATGCTGATGCAGACTCTGGTAAGGTAATAAGGATAAATCAAGGTACTACAGGTTGGGGTAGTAATTATGGATATGAATTATTTATGCCAATAAATACAACAGAAAATGAATGTGGAACTATTAAGTATTATATAACTATATATGATAACAGTGGCGATAAGAAATCGGCAGGACCTATTGAATATGTAGTTAAGTATGATAATAAGGCTCCTGTAATTGCCGCTACAACATCTTCTGCTGGTTCTATTACGGCAGTGAATAATAAAATATATCAGTCTAATGGTACTTATTCTATCAAAGGTAACTTTAGCGAGATTGGCAATCAGTCTGGATTCAAGAGAATTGCTATGTACTACACAAAGACTGTTAATGGTACTACTTATATTATAGATCCATTGCAAGCTCAAGGAGATGATGGTGAGAAGAACTGGTATTCTATTACAGGAGCTTCACCTGACTTAATTGAAAAAGATGGTATGTATTGGATTACTGCAACTAATGGTTCTATAAATGGTACTGAGCTTACAATTGACTTGAATGCAAAACAGTACAAGTTCGCAAGAACAGGTTCTCTAGTTATGATTGATAGTGTACCATACTTGATAAAATCTGTTACTCCAAAACTAGCAGCTGATTCTCTTGATTATGCGGGTACTAAGGCAATAACTATTGGTCTGGAAAATAATCTGGGAAATAAGACTGTTACTTCATTGTACTTTGGTGCAGCCCAGATTATTGATAATCTTGTATCTCAGGAAGGTGGTCGAGAGACCGATATAACAGCTACCTATGATTATACTATAAATTCTTCTGCACAGGCTGATGAAAGATTCTTGAACGATGATGGAGATCAGATGATTGAAAAGATTACCGAAAATGGTGCATCGTATATCTGGTCAGCATATATTGATTCAAGAAATATCTATGATGGTTCTGTTACAATTCACTTTACAGGTTATGATGCTGCAAGTAATTATACATCAGTTTCTTATGAAGCTAATGTTTCAAACAATGGTCCTAGATTTGCAAATCTTAGTTATGGTACAGATGAAAATGGTAATGGAATAATTGAAGACAATAATGAAGTAAGAACCTATTATAGGGGTTACGTACATGGTGATACTACAGAAGAAGGAGGAACAAAGAAAACATCCATAATCATAGAAGATAGTAAACGTATCAAAGTAAAAGGTAAAATGAAGATTATTCCAGAAATAGTTGGTGGTAACAAAGGTCTTGGATATTCTTATAAGTCTTATACAAATAACGAAGCGGCTGATAATAATTATGTAGCTCCAACAGCAATTGCTAAGTTAACAGATGGTCATGCTATGGAAGTGAGAGATACCAGCAGTACTACAATTGAAATTGGTATTAGAGAGTTCCTTGATAAGGAAATCGCAGATGGACCTCAGTCTCTTAGATTCGATATCTTTGATAGAACTGTTTATGATACTTCAAATTCTGATTATGTAAATGGTTATGCTATAACAGGAGAAAATAAGACAAACTCTGCATACTTTGTAATTCCTGTAAATGTAATGATTCGTGATACAATACGACCAACAGCTTGGCTTAGACCATTCTATTGGAACAGTTTGAGAGACAACTCAATCTATGGTTCAAGTTCTCTAACTTCTTCAAGTGCAAAAATAACAGATTTGAAGGGACATATTGAACTTGAAAAAGATTGGAAAGAAACAACCGCGTATACGAATAATACAGCTAATGATAAGCTTTATGATGACGACCCTAAGGTTTCAGGAAAGATAACTATAAAAGGTGCAGCTAATGATAATGTACTTGTAAATCAAATCGATGTTGCTATTAAGAACCTGACTACATCTAGTGGTTTTGTAACGGTTGCTAAACGTAATGCTAGTGGTAACTGGGAAGCAGTTCATAAAGCTGCAGCACCAAGTAACGCAGACACTATGACCACAGAACAGCTCAATGATTACTACTTAAATAATGATGGATATTTGTGGGAAATAGATGGTGTAGAAAGCACAACTCAGGAAACAGGCAATACGGTTAAATTCAAACTGCACATTAATACAGAAAAGATTCCGAATGTTGCAGAAAAGGATATTACTGTTGAGGTTAAAGCTTACGATAGAGGATCTGCTGTAAAAGACGGTGCTGATGGTTATACATATTCAAATCCTAATGAATCTTGGACAAACTCTGTAACAAAAACAGGTGCAGGAGTTACAGGTGTTACTGCTCCTGAAGAAGAAGGTGTTATTGAATATATACCAGATAATACAAACAATCATGCAGGTGACAAGGTAAGAGTAGCTGTAAAAGTTGGAGAAACAATGTCTGTAATTGATTGTACATGCTATTACAAAATGGATGTTGTTCCGTATATTACAAAGGTATATACAAATCTTGCAAAGAACAAGAAAACAAATTGGTCTGTTTATAACAGAACAGCATTGGGACACTATCCTGTTCAGTCGGTAGTTACAAATGCAGGTACAGGAATTAATCTTAAGACAAAAACTTCAGAATCTGTTACCTTATATGGTTTCAATCTTAATGCTGGAACTGCAAAGATTGTAAGCGGAGATAAAACCTTTGAAGTTGGAAGTGCAACAGATTCACTTAAGATAGATAACAGTACTGCTGGACAACTGAAATTCAATGTTGAAAATCTTTCATCTGGTGAATTGAATCTTACTGTTAATGGTTGTTCTATTTTGAATAATAAGAATAATAATGACGGTAAGGGTTCTGCTGGCGAGACTGGTGATACCTATGAATATTGCTACAACCGACAGGCAAATGGCGATACTAATAATCTTTTGACTGATGATGTAGAGTTTGACGTATGGGAATTCAACGACCGTGCGGCAGTTCCTATAAATGGTCTTTCAACTGGTATTAATATGGAAGTGAACCAGACAACAGGAATGTTAAATTATGCCTTTGCAAATGGAGGATTGTACTTCAGTATGGGTGGTTATGTAACTAACTTCAAACCAAATAATGACAATAATGCAAATCTGACGACTGTTAATGACAATTATTCTTCATATTATTGGGCTGGAGACTGGGATACCTTTGCCGGTCCTTGTGTAGGTTTCCATGTTGATGAACTTGGTTATACTTATTCTGTTGTTTCTGGTGGTGATACAAATAGTTCAGGCTCAGTAGATAAATGGGATCTTTATACAAGCCGATGGGGTGCAGGAATTCATTCTACTGCAGGAACGTTGAATGATAATAGGGCTCCAAATAATCGAGATACATATTACAGACCGTATTTCCGAGCTCTGCGTCTTGAGGAAATTGCTCTTAAGACTGGAACAGACACGTTTGCTTATTCTCTTATGAAGTATCGTTTCCTTTCTCCAGAATTTGCTTCAACAGTAAATGCTGATAATACTACAAATTTATATTTAGTATATTATGATGCTCTCTGTAACCAAATACGCTTTAGAGCAGGAACATTCAATAATACTGTAGGAAATAAAGGAGGATTTACTGATTCGTATACAGGAGGAGCATCATCTTATTATAATACTAATAACTGTGAAGTAATTGCAAATGGAAAAGAGGGTGGTACATGGAAGAGTGGAGCTAATACAAATGCAAATGTACCAGGTATTCAGGGAAGAGGAGCAGGTCAGTATGTAGATGTTGCTGTTGTAAAAAATGCTAGTAATCAAGATGTAGTTTGTGTTGTTTGGTATGATGCCGAAGATAACTGTTGTAAGTTTAGTTATACAACAAATCCTATTGCAAACTGGAATAGTCATAAGGGAAAAGCTGATGCGACCAGATGGTCAGGTCCTCAAACAATTTTTGATGAAGGTGGTGAATACTGTCACATTGTTGCAGATAAAAACAACCACTTGCACATTGCTGCTTATGCCGGTAACGGAGATGTAAAATATGCATATCTTGATACATACACAAGTACTGCGACTACTTGTACAGTAGATGCTTCCGGTGCAGTAGGTGAACATTTGACTCTGGATGTTGCAGTTAACTCAAATAATCACAGTATTCCATACATCGGTTATTATACTTCTGCAATCAAAATGCCAAAGTATGCATATCTTGTAGATAAGTCAACAGGCTTTAGTCAGTCAGCTGCCGGTGTTGATGATGATGAACGCTTTACAGGAAACTGGGAAGTTACCGTTGTTCCTTCCCCAAGCCGTATGACTACAAACCGTGAAGACAAGGTAAATATAGGTGTATGGAAGAATGCAGGCGTTCTTACAGATTCCAAGATTGGTGCTGCAAATAACCGTACAGTTGGAACCAGTACAAGAGGCGGTGCTTTGGATGGTTACAATTCAACTAACTGGAGTAAAACTTATGGTAACGGTACTTCAAATGCAGTTTTAGGTTACCAGATTTCTACAAGTACAGGTTCTTGTCTTGAAACTGCACAAAAGAGGTAGCGCAAAAAGTGTAATTACAAAGGTAGAATATCAATCTGAGGAATATCGCTTAGTTTGAAAAAATCTATCCACCGCAGAACAAACCCCAGTTCTGCGGTGTTTTTTTATTTACAAAAGAACTTTTTCTCCAATGGTGTGAATACTTATGCAGACTCTTTTTTCTTCTTTTTCTTTCAGAGAAGTCGCGTAATTAATTCTGTTTTTAGCTGCAAAAAAATAACTTGTTTTTTCAAATACTGTATGCTATATTAATAAATGAAAGGCATTCGCAATCTAGCGTCTTGCCTCCTATTGGTTTATGTCTTTACAGACACTTGCCCGTCGGTGGGGTGAACACTCGGCGGGCTATTTTTTTATCCGCTTCCTTTTCTTCTTTTTCTTTCGGAGAAGGCGCGTAATAATGTCGATGATTACCTGAACCGCTGTAAACAGCAAATCCAAAGCTTCATACAAACTCATAGCTGCCTCCTTATATAAGAATCCATCCTTACGGATAGTCACATATTTCGGAGACAAGACCGCCATTCAATTGCGAATGCCAGTGTATAGTATACTGATAAATGATATAATTATCAATAAAAAAAAGCTATATTATGTTATTATGGCTATAATATTCTAGCTCCGTGCGGATTGCTTCAAAAGTATCTTCATCAATATCAAAATGCTCCATATCTACGTGGCCGTCAATAAAAACAACGCCTTCTGCTTCAAGCTTTTTTCTCTGGACATCACCACCACCAAAAGCAAAGCTGCCGGAACAAAAGCCCTGTGCATTTACCACCCGATGACACGGTGTGATTTCGTTACTCGGATTTTGGTGAAGGGCATTTCCAACATAACGACGAAGATTACAGTTTCCAATAAGAGCAGCCACCTGCGAATATGAGGCAACCTTCCCGCGAGGAATAAGTCGAACAGCTGCGTAGATTTTTTCCTTTTTATCCAACATATTCTGCTACAACACTTTGAACTGCGCTTAGGTAGCTTGGTCCAAATAAATTAAGATGATTCAAAAGCTGATAAAGATTATACAAATCTCTGCGTTCTTCGTAACCTGGCTGAAGGGGATTAGCTTCACGGTAAGCTTCATAAAACTCTTTTGGGAAACCGCCGAAAAGTTCTGTCATTGCTAAATCCGCTTCTGCATGACCAACATAGCAGGCTGGATCAATTAGCATTGCCTTACCGTCAGGGCCGCACATTGCATTTCCGCTCCAAAGGTCTCCGTGGAGAAGTGAAGGCTTTTCGGGTTCAAGCAAAAACTCTTCCAGATGATCCAAAAGCTTTGTGTTTAATTCACGGTCGTGGGCGGTAAAGTAGGAGTCGGCGGCTTTGAACTGTGGTGCAAGTCTGTTGTCGCGGAAAAAAGAAATCCAGCTGTTGCAAGGAGTATTTGTTTGCGGGCGTGCTCCAACAAAATTATCCTGGAAAAATCCAAAGCGGGATGATGATGAAGAGCCGGTATCAAAAAAGCCGGACGTATCTGCGTTGTGAAGTGCGGCTAACTTATTTGCAAAATCTTCCCAATAATCTGAGCAGGGTTTTCCTCTTTCAATATATTTTAATAAGAGAAAGCTGTAGCCAACATCTTCGCCGTCATCGGTTCCTGTACATAAAATCTCTGGAGTGCCGATTGTGCCTGTACTGGCAATTGCACAAAGTCCTGCTGCTTCGGCTGTAAAAAAGTTTATATTTTGTTTTGCATTTGCTTTCATAAAAATACGCTTGCCGTTGTTCAGCGAAAGGGCATAGGCTTTGTTTATGTCGCCGCCCGAAACTCTGTCTGTTCTGTTGATTGCAATTGTTTTCCCAAAAAGCGAAACAAGAGCTTCTGCAAAAGATAAATAATTTTCTGGAAGTGTAATATTCATAAATCTATGATAAAGCGAAATCGAAATGTTGTCGAGATTGTTTCTAAATATGACATTGTTTTGTCATATTTTCGTGGTATAATATAAATATGCAGATGGATCAGCTGTTTGAGTTTGTTTATATCCTCATTGATAAAAAGCAGGTTACGGCGCAGGAGATGGCGGAACATTTTGGAGTTTCTACGCGTACGGTTTACCGTTGGGTCGATACTCTTTCTATTTCTGG